>ERZ802821.584-NODE-584-length-20440-cov-17.0387_pt1 | contig 20440 bp, 16 predicted proteins | sample MGYA00345648_ERZ802821 | MGnify/ENA primary metagenome ERZ802821 (study PRJEB30503, sample SAMEA104212357) | marine metagenome | biome: Westerlies Biome; feature: [SRF] surface water layer (ENVO:00010504) within the epipelagic zone...; material: water... | reverse complement strand
TGCGTCTCCATGATCTCGTTCAAGCAGGCCTGGCATGAGGGGATGGCGCTGGTGGTGGATCAGGACGCGGCTCAGACGGATCAAGTTGCTGGTGCTGGATGTTGATGGTGTGCTCACCGATGGAGGGCTCTGGTTTGATGCAAGCGGGCAGCTGATCAAACGGTTTGATGTCCGAGACGGTCTGGGTATTCGATTGCTGCAACAGACAGGTGTAGAAATCGCGTTTTTGAGTGGTGGACAAGGTGGCGCCACTGAGGTGAGAGCACGCCAGCTGGGAATCCATCACTGTCTCGTGGGCATCAAAGACAAACCTGAGGCGCTACTCCAGCTCCAACAAGAACTCGGAATCGACATGGCCGAAACAGGCTTCGTCGGCGACGACCTCAATGACTTGGCCGTGCGCCCCGTTGTCGGACTGCTGATGGCTCCAGCTGATGCTTGCGCACCTGTGCGGCAGGGGGCCCATGCCGTTTTACGAAACAAGGGAGGCCACGGCGCCATCCGCGAACTCGCAGAAAGAATCCTTCAAAGCCGTGGGCGCTGGCAAAACCTGAAGCGCGATGGGTGGCGGGACCGGAATGACTGAACGCAACGGGACATTCGTCCTGGGGCTTGGAGCCCAAAAAGCGGGTTCATCCTGGCTTCACGCGCAACTCAACCGTCGCCGGGACGCGGATTTTGGTTTCCTGAAGGAATATCACATCCACGATGCACGCACCCTGCCGGAGGCGGGCTTCAGCAACCGCCGCAAGCGTTCGTTAATCAAACCGCGGACCTGGCGTCGCCAACGGTTCATCGCTCAGCCAGAGCGGTATTACGACTACTTCGCCAGCCTGTTGCGCCGACCGGGCATACAACTCACGGGAGACATCACGCCGTCGTACAGCGCCCTAAGCGTTGGCACATTGAAAGACATCAAGGCCAACTTTGAGCAGCGCCAGATTGGCCTGCGCCCGGTTTTTCTGATGCGCGATCCGATCGAACGCATCATCTCCAGCCAGCGCATGCAATTGCGCAAACAAAACCAGCTCAACCACGCAGCAGAGGTGGAAGCGCTGCGGCAACTCAGCGTTGAGCGACCTGAGAGGGTGACGCTGCGCAGCGATTACGGCCACACCTTGATGGCGCTCAACCAGGTGTTTGACCCCAGCGAGTGTTTCATCGACCTCTACGAACGCCTCTTCACCCCAACAAGCTGGCAACGCCTATGCGACGTTTTGAACGTTCCCTATGAGGAGCCCAATTGGGAACAAAAGGTGAACGTAAGCCGAACCAACACGTCGATTCCTGACGAGGTGCTGGCCGCCCTGGGGACCTGGCAGGCCCCCACCTTGACGGCTGTGCGCCAGTCCATGGGCCATCTGGATCTGGCTCAGCTGTGGCCCCTCGCCCATCGCTGGTGCAAAGACCTCAGCTAAACCAAACCTGCTCAGTGCAAGTCGAAGCGATCCAAATTCATCACCTTCACCCAGGCGCGCACAAAATCATCCACAAAACGCCCGCCCCCATCGTCTTGGGCGTAGATCTCCACAATCGCCCGAAGCTGACTGTTGGAGCCAAACACCAAATCGGCACGGCTTGCGGTCCAGCGCTTTTGACCACTGCCATCACACCCGATGTAGGACTCCATCGCATCGTCAACGGGGGTCCAATGGGTGGTCATATCCAACAGGTTCACGCAAAAGTCGTTGCTCAGTACGCCGATGCGATCCGTCAACACGCCATGGCGACTACCCCCACTGTTGGCACCAAGCACCCTCAAACCAGCAACCAAAACGGTCATCTCTGGAGCGCTCAAACCAAGCAATTGAGCCCGGTCCACCAGAAGTTCCTCGGCGCGTAAAGGGAGACCTTTGCGCTGCCAATTTCGAAACCCATCCGCCAACGGCTTCAGCACATTGAACGACGCGGTGTCGGTTTGATCAGGAGAGGCATCCATCCGTCCGGGATGAAACGGCACAGTCACGGTGTAACCAGCCTCGGCAGCGGCCTTCTCGAGAGCAGCACACCCAGCGAGGACAATCAGATCGGCCATCGAGACGCGGGTGTTTCCACTCACAGCAAGGTGGAACTGCTCCTGAACCTGCCCAAGTGCACTGAGAACTGTCTTGAGCTGACTGGGGTCATTAACGTCCCAGCTGGACTGAGGGTTCAAGCGAATACGACCACCATTCGCTCCTCCACGGCGGTCTGAACTGCGGAATGTTGAGGCCGACCCCCAGGCTGCCGCCACCAGAGCACCCACATCAAGTCCGCTTGTGAGGACTTGATGTTTGAGATCAGAAATCTGGGCAGCATCAATCAGAGCATGATCGACTGCTGGGACTGGATCCTGCCAACTCTCAATTCCCTCAGGGACATCCGAACCCAAATAAAGAGCGCGCGGTCCTAGATCTCGGTGCGTGAGCTTGAACCAAGCTTTGGCAAAGGCCTCAGCAAAGGCGTCTTGATCCTGATGAAAGCGGCGAGCGACAGGCGCCATGATCGGATCGTGCCGAAGCGACAAATCAGCGGTGGTCATGATTGGAGCCGCCAAACGACCCGGAACATGCGCATCCGGGATCATGTGCTCCGGTTTCACATCTTTGGCCACCCACTGCCAAGCCCCAGCTGGGCTTTTGGTGAGCTCCCATTCATAGGTGAACATCATCTCGAAATAGCCCTGATCCCAGCGGGTGGGATTGGGCTTCCATGCCCCTTCAATTCCGCTGGTGATGGTGTGTTCACCCTTACCGCTCTCAAAATTGTTCGCCCAGCCCAGACCCTGCTGGGAAAGCTCTGCCCCCTCCGGTTCTGCCGCTAGATGCGTATCTGGTGCAGCGCCATGGCACTTTCCGAAGGTATGGCCACCAGCCACCAAGGCAACGGTCTCCTCCACGGTCATGCCCATCCGGGCAAAGGTGTCCCGCACGTCGGAGCCTGAGGCCAGAGGATCCGGCTTGCCATTGGGACCCTCTGGATTCACATAAATCAGCCCCATCTCCACGGCCGCCAGTGGCTGATCCAGTTCTCCTGAGGCAGTTCGACGCTCAGCGGACAGCCAGGTTGTTTCACGTCCCCAAAAAATATCGTCTTCGGGTTGCCAAATATCCGTACGACCACCCCCGAAGCCAAGCGTGGGGAAACCCATCGACTCGAGGGCCACATTGCCCGTAAGAATGATGAGGTCCGCCCAGGAAATGGCATTCCCGTACTTGCGTTTCAGGGGCCAGAGCAGCCGACGCGCTTTATCGAGGTTGGTGTTGTCAGGCCAACTATTTAAAGGTGCAAAACGCTGGTTGCCATGACCCGCACCACCACGTCCATCAGCACTGCGATACGTCCCAGCGCTGTGCCAGGCCATTCGAATGAAGAGACCGCCGTAATGCCCCCAGTCGGCTGGCCACCAGTCCTGCGAATCAGTCATCAAGGCCCTCAAATCCGCCTTGAGACCCTCAAAATCCAGTGCAGCAAAGGCAGAGGGATAATCAAACCCCTCTGTTAAGGGATTAGACGCGGGGTGGTGCTGATGCAGCAGTCCGAGATTGATCTGATTGGGCCACCAGTGTTGATTGCTGGTACCCGCAGCAGGAGTGACCGCACCAACAACGCCGCTAAATGGGCACTTCAAATCACTCACACCACAAAACCGCCTTACGAGCGGAAGAATCACATTCCGACGTTATTCATGGCACAAGAAACGCGCCAATTTGATCAAACCATCGCGCGTGCCTGTTCCAACTGTTCAGCGGTATCGACCGATAAGGAAGTGCCTTGCACTTCAAAAGTGGCAATGGTGAGACCAGCCTCGATCAAACGGAGCTGCTCTAAACGTTCCAAGTCTTCGAGGGGTGAGGCTGGGAGTCGATTCCAACCCGCCAACACATCCCCACGAAAGCCATACATCCCCACATGCCCCCAAAAAGTGGTGTGGCGATGCCATTCCGATGGATCTACATCACGCACGTGGGGAATCGCGGACCGCGAGAAATACAACGCGCGCCCATCGTGGGCCAACAACGTTTTCACCACATTGGGGTTGTGAACCGTCTCTGGCTTCAAGCCATACACCGGAGTCACGACCGCTGGGACGGGGTCCAGTCGGCGAAACTCAGCCGCCATCGCGTCGATCACGTGGGGATCGATAAACGGCTGGTCCCCCTGAACATTGATCACAGCGGTTTGCTCTGCGACCGGGGTTGCATTGCCCCACGCGAGCTCCATCAGCGCACCGGCCACAGAAGCAATCCTGTCGCTACCGGAGCTGCAGGATTCAGCTGTCATCAAGACGGGAAATCCCCAAACGGCTGCCCGCTGCTGAAGCTCCTGGCTATCGGTGCAGAGAACAACGGTGTCGACCGCAGTGGATTCACGACAGCGCTCAAGAACCCGCTGAATCATCGGTTTGCCACCGATATCGGCCAGCACCTTGTTGGGCAGCCGCGACGACTGCAAACGAGCTGGAACAGCAACGACACATTTCTGAATTGCCATTAATCCCAGAGCTTGATGGCTTCATCGCGGGCAGCAAACCATTGAGCGGCCAACGGGCCTCCCATCGTGCGCTGTTCGCGAAACCAAGGGCCACCGAGGGTCCAATGCAACATCGGCGCCGGCTCCTCCTGTTCTGGGGGGCTTTGCACATCCACCAAGTGGTTCCACCCACCCTGAATGGCTCCGATCTCATGATCACCATCCAGCCAATGGAAACGATGCAGCTCCAACCCCGACGCCGTATTGACGTAATCAACGCTGAGGTTTGTACAGCGGCTGCAGTTCAGCAACATCAGTGAACTCCAATTCTTCTTCGGATAAGCGCTCTGCACTTCGCCGAGGAACTTCACCGTTTCTCCAGGAACATGCTCGTGCTGGACGCACATGGCGCCATAGCGATCATCGCGCTGATCCCACAACGCCTTGATGTCGGCTTGGCAGAGCATGTCGCAATCCATGAACAGCGCCCAGCCCTGATACCCCATCAAATACGGCACCAAGAACCGCGTGAACGAAAACGCGGTGCTCTGCTTGGGATCCCGTTCACGGTGGAACAACCCCTGGTTTTCCAACTGCGGCGTCACCAAGGGCGTAATCGCCAGCGGCACACTGCTGTGCTGATACAAGCTGTCGATCAAAACGTTGGTGGCAGCGCGCTCACGCGGGTCGTAGCCGATGAAAATCGGAATCGGCAGCTGGGCGGTCGACACTGGCCGTTGGTTGCTGGGGGGAGACTAAGCCGCTGGCCAGGTCGCTCCGAGCAAACCATGGCTGTAAACCAGGCGACGATTCATCGCAGCAACCGACGGGAGCAGCGGGGCTACCCGCAAGGAAAGTGCTGGGGAGGTGAGCCAGGCGGCGTCGTAGCGAATGGCGTGGCTCTGACCGGGCTCAAACCGCAAGCGATTTCCAGAAACAATGTGGCTTCCAGAATGCAATCCGGGTTGAAGCATCAGCGGCTCAAACGGCAGCTCGAGCCAGTGGCATAGGCGCCGCAATGCTGCTTCTGGTGCCAGGGCTAATTCCTCATAGCCCAACTGAAACACCACACTGTCTAAGCGCCGTAGGCGCTGCTCCAGGCGGCGGTTGACCCGCCACCAGCGCACTAACGACCGCCAGCCAACAGACATGCCGCGGCCATGCCGCTCAACGCCGCGTCGAGCCTCCGAATGCACCCATGAACGAACATCCCGCACCAGATGAATCACCCGCACCGGTCGCCCCAGAGCTCTCGCATCAAGCAACTGCTCATCAGCTTGAAAGGACTCAACCAACCATCGGGCGGAGCCGGACGTGAATGGTGTGATCAGATGATCGACCTTCTCCAGGAGGGAACGATCCTCATGCTCCGGCAACCAGGTGAGCATCGGTCCCCATACAGGACACTTTCCGGCAAGGGCCCCACAAGTGCATCGCCGTTCGAAGCGCAAGGCACCCCGCAGCTGGTGCGGACCCTTATGGGCTTCTCCCAGCCGTGGCTGCTCCAACACCCTTACCGCTTCTCCCAAGCCAACAATGCTTGGGTGGGCGCCAAGGGCCAAATCCAAAATGGTGCTTCCGCTATGGCCGAGGCCTCGGATCAGCAGCAATCCCGGCAGAGCAGAGGACTTAACCATCGCAATTGGTGAGCGGTTCGATCGGCGCTAAACGGGGATCCAAAATTTTTGGCCCCATCCCGACAAATTTGACCGCAATTGATATTTTTTCCCCACTGCCAAAGGTGTGGGTGATCTCTCCAACACCAAAGCTGGAATGGGTGACCTTGTCCCCCACAGTCCAACTGCGGCCAGGGGCTGGTGCGGCCTGACGACGACGCACAGCGTTCGCGGGGGCTGATGAGGGTTGATCACGATCGACCCGCGTGAGTCGATCGAGGCGGCGCTCACGTCGTATGGCCGCACCACCAGTTTGTGGGAGATCACCCTGCACAAGCGCCTCAGGCAATTCCGAGAGGAACACCGACGGCACGGCCGCCTCGCGCATGCCACCCCAAAGACGACGCTCGCTGGCGTGAGACAGGAAGAGGCGCTCCTTGGCGCGGGTGATTCCTACATAACAAAGACGCCGTTCCTCCTCCAGAGACGCAGGGTCGTCCAAGGAGCGGTAGCTCGGGAAAAGACCCTGCTCTAACCCCACCAGACACACGACCGGAAATTCCAGGCCTTTGCTGCTATGCAGGGTCATCAAGGTGACACGATCCGCCGCAGTGTCTTTGTTATCGGCATCGCTCGACAACGCAGCCGACGCCAAAAACCCCTCCAAATTCCCGTCGTCGTTTTCCTCCTGGTACTGCAAGGCCGCATTCACCAATTCCTGAAGATTGCGGCGGCGTTCCTCGGCTTCATCGGTTCCCTCGGCGATCAACTCACTCACATACCCACTTTTTTCCATCACCTGCTGAAGCAGCTCGGATGGCGCCACCGCTTGCACCTGGGTTTTGAGATCATTTACGAGCTCGCAAAATTGCAGCAATCCTTTGGCCGAACGTCCGCCAAGCGAGCGCACCGCCTCGGGATCACTCACCACATCCCAAAGGGGAATGCCGAGCTGATTGGCAGCATCGGTAAGGCGCTGGATCGTGGTTTTACCAATTCCACGCTTGGGCACATTGATCACCCGAAGCAGGCTGACGGTATCGGCTGGATTTACTAAGAGGCGTAAGTACGCCAACAAATCCTTGATCTCACGGCGGTCATAAAAGCGAAGCCCGCCCACCACGATGTAAGGAATGCCCCAGCGCACCAACGATTCCTCCATCGCCCGCGACTGGGCATTCGTGCGGTAGAGCACCGCCATGTCCCCCCAGGTCAGGTCTGGGTTTGCGGCTTCCATCATGCGGAGGCGATGAACCACCGCCTCCGCCTCAGCAATTTCGTCGTCACAGCGCGTCAGGGTGATCAGCTCCCCCTCGCCACGGGTGGGGCGGAGCACTTTGTCGATCCGTTCACTGTTGTTCGAAATCAGCGCATTGGCAGCAGCCAAGATCGTGGCGGTGGAGCGGTAATTCTCCTCAAGCTTCACCATCGTCCGGGTGACATCGTCCGGCGCTTGATCACCGAAGTCGTCCTGAAAACCCATCAAGATCGTGAAGTCAGCAGCACGGAAGCTGTAGATGCTCTGATCGGCATCCCCCACAACAAACACGGAACGGCCAGACCAGTCGTCGTAGGCCTGCGGCTCCTTGCCATCTGTCACCAGCAACTTGATCAGGTCGTACTGGGTGCGGTTTGTGTCTTGATATTCATCCACCAGCACGTGACAAAAACGCCGATGCCAATAGCGACGCACCTGTTCGTTCTGTTGCAACAACTGAACCGGGAGTAGCAGGAGGTCGTCAAAGTCGAGGGCATTGTTCGCCGCCAAGGCTTTGCGGTACCGGCGATACACATCGGCCGTGAGCTTGCCGCGCTGACCTTCCGCATTGGCTTCGAGCTGATCCGGCAACCAACCCTGATTCTTGGCATTGCTGATCGCCCAGCGCACCTTTTTGGGCTCAAACCGCTTCGGATCCATCTGCAGTTCCTGGGTGACGATCTCCTTCACCAGGCTTTGGGCGTCGGCTTCGTCGTAGATCGAAAACTGCTTGGTCCAGGTCAGTCCGTCTGGATCCCGGAATTTGTCGATGTCGAATCGAAGCATCCGGGCGAACAACGCATGGAATGTTCCGATCCACAGCTCCTTGGTGATCTCCCGATAAATCCGAGATCGCAGCTGCCGTTGTTCCACCGGCGGCAACGTGCTCCAAGGCTGACCAAATTGACTCTGGGCCAAGCGTTGGGCCAGCAGCAGCTCGAGCCGTTCCTTCATCTCCCGAGCCGCTTTATTCGTAAAGGTGACTGCCAAGATTTGGCCGGGATCGGCTCCATGCTCTCCAATCAGATGGGCGATGCGATGGGTGAGAGCACGCGTTTTTCCGCTCCCAGCACCAGCCACCACCAGCAGAGGCCCTTGGTGGTGGTCCACCGCCCTGCGTTGGGCGTCGTTGAGGCCTGCCAAAAAGCTCATGCACAGAACGTTAGAGCGAGGAAACCAGAGGCGATACGCCGAGGCATCTAGAAACCATCAAGTGGACTGAGCTCAAGGTCAAACCCCTCAGCCAAACCACACACGAAAGCGAACGCCTATGTATCAAAAACTAGGAAAAATAATGACCAAAGAAGAGCTTGAATAGATGTTCACGGTTCCATATGCTTAAAGCACTAGCGCCTGACACAAAACACATAACAAAAAGAAGTACGCGACGATTATTCAATAATAGTCCTGGAAACAGCCACGAAAATACTTGATATTTGACATCAAAATATCAGTCGCATTGAGTTTTTCTAGCTACAAAACCCACCTATCACTGAATTGTCAAAGGCGAAAATTCATCGGCAGTGCGTTGCTCAAAAGACGCACTACAAGGAAAGATGACTAATGTTTCGAGTCGCCTGACGTCTTGCCACACAACTCAAATGGCACAGTGAGTCCACCGAATTGAATGGGTCGATTTTAAACTTTACCGCCACTGCGATGTTCCCCGCGGCTTGGGTCCATAGGAAATCCCAGCATGCTTAACTTCTGCACGAGCCTAAATTAAATATTCAAAAAACAATTCAGCCGCGCAATCAGAACAGATCTAATCATCAAATAGAGTATTAGAAAAAATTATTTTTATGTACGAAAAAGCCAGATTTTGAACAATAATTAGATAGACCGCGTAAGCTCATCGAAATATCAGCGTCAACACGATCGTGGCCCGACAGGTACAGCTCGGAAACATCACGTTCGCGAACGACCAGCCCTTTGTCCTCTTGGGAGGCGTGAATGTCCTGGAGGACTTGGACTTCGCCCTCAACTGCGCTGGCCACTACAAAACTGTCTGTGAACGCCTTGGTATTCCCTTGGTGTTTAAAGCCTCTTACGACAAAGCCAATCGGTCGTCCATCCACTCCTTTCGTGGCCCAGGCATAGAGGAGGGTCTAGCAATTCTTAAAGCCGTCAAAGACACCCACGGCATCCCGGTGATCACCGATGTGCATACCCCGGAGGAAGCCGTTGCTGCAGCGGCGGTTGCCGACATCATTCAACTACCAGCATTTCTGGCCCGCCAAACGGATTTGGTCAGCGCGATGGCTAACACCGGCTCAGTGATCAACATCAAAAAACCTCAGTTCCTGAGCCCGGAACAGATGGCCAACATCGTTGAAAAATTCAAAGAGTGCGGAAACGACCAACTGTTGTTGTGCGAACGCGGCAGCAATTTCGGCTACGACAATCTTGTGGTCGACATGCTCGGCTTCGGTGTGATGAAGAAAACCTGTCATGACATCCCACTCATTTTTGATGTGACTCACGCTCTGCAGTGCCGAGATCCCGGTGGTGCAGCGTCCGGCGGCCGTCGATCCCAAGTCGTGGATCTCGCCCGAGCCGGCATTGCGGTGGGACTCGCCGGCCTATTCCTTGAAGCCCATCCCAACCCGGACAAAGCACGGTGCGACGGTCCCAGCGCCCTGCCACTGGATCTCTTGGAGCCATTCCTCACCCAGCTCAAATCGATCGACGATTTAGTCAAACAGCAGACCAGCCTTGCGATCAACTAACTCAAAGTTGATGAATGAAGTCAGCTAAACATCCTGCTTTCACAGGTATCTTTTGGGATAACTAGTCAGGCACAAGAACTAATCAGTGGGGAGCGATCTTTTTTATTTGAGTTTAGAAAACGTATTTATTTTGACGGAATTTACTTGCTGACGCAGGACCGCAGCAACGGTGCCAATGTGATGCGCCACCGTAAATGCCGCCTCGACACGCTCCCTACCAGCGGAACCAAGACGCGCTGCAAGATGTGGATCTCGGCTAATACGCATAAGAGCTGAGGCCAAACCCTCAACATCTCCCTCTTGAGACAACAAGCCTGTTTCTCCATTGAGTACTACTTCTGGAATACCGGCGTGAAATGTTGAGATAACTGGTAAACCAGACAGCTGAGCTTCGAGAACCACCACCGGACAACCCTCAGAATCACCATCAGGAGCGGTACGAGATGGCAATAGCAAACAACGACTACGACGCATCCAATCAGCAATCTCTTGTGGGGAGCGCACTCCCAACATCTCCACACATTCACTCAAGTCGAGCTCCTCAATTCGATTTTCTAATGCGGTACGCATCGGGCCGTCACCAATAAGTCGAAGACGCATAGCCATGGCTATTGCTGGTTCAAGACGATTTCGCGCTCGAACAAAGGCCTCTAGTGCATCGAGTGGTCCTTTCTTGGCTACTAGTCTCCCGACAAATAACACCACTGGGGGATGTGATTCGGGACTAGCCCCGTAAAACAACTTTGAATCTGCACCCGATGGAGTAATCGTTATTTGATCAGGATTAGCGCCGAAATTAATTAGCACCTGTTTCATTGGCTCACTTTTAACGAAAAGAGCCTGTACTAGTGTCATTAACCTTCGGTAGCGCTCACTGAGTGGAAGCAAACGTCGGTCTGAAGATGCATCAGATCCACGAAAGTGGACCACTAAAGGCACACCAGACCAAAAGCTTGCCTCCATAACACGCACAGCATGGAAACCGAATTCCACCAAAAGCACATCTGGGCGATGCCGTCTTATAAGAAGAAGAACCAACATCGAGGGTAACCAGGTACTCAGACGCTGGGCCCCAAGGCGTGTAAACACTTTGCTTATAAAAATGACTAATCCATAGGCCAACTGGCCTGGGGAATACAGCGAACCAAACTCATCTCCAAAAAAGGAGATTTGGCGCAATGGCATCTCAGTGAGATTTGCCCTAATGAATGTTTCCGTCGGTGAACGACGAGTTGGGGCCAGCACCATAACTTTTGGCTCCAATGCTGGACCCAAAAGCTTGTGCATTCGCGTCCGTACTTGTTCGACAGAAAATTGCTCGCGAATAGAGACTGCATTCCGCCCCAAACGATCTCTGAGGGGAGGATCCTTGAGAAGGGTATCAATTGAATTGGCTAGATCTAAAACTGTGGCTTGCTCTGGCAATAGCACTCCATTAACTCCCGTCCTCAACAGCTCGCGAGGGCCAGTAGGACAATCTATTGCGAGACATGCACATCCATAAGCCATAGCCTCCAACAACACATTTGGGCTGCCCTCGAAGCGGGAGCTAAGGACGAAAAGATCTGCGCGCTCGTACCAACAGCTGAGATTACCGACTCGACCAGGCAGAATCACACGCGAGCGAAAGTGGCCCAACGCTTCGAGTAATCGCTGAAGATGTGGATGGTCGTCGCTCACACCCAACAAGACCAAAACACCATCACCATGGGCATCAGCCCAACCTGTGAAAGCCTTAATAAGACGGTCAAAACCCTTCTGGAAAGGTTTGGTACCAACCGCAAGTACCACCTTGGCCTCAGGTGGCAGCCAAACAGCAGGATCAACAAAAGGTGCTTGCGACGGCAGTGGCCACTGGACAGAGTTAGGTAAGAGCTGCCATTCACGGGCAAGAGCAACCCGCTCTAACCAAATGCCTATTCGCTGAGTTTGCACTAAATGCAAATCTGCTGAGGGATACAAGCAACGACGCAGAAATCGCCATTGAAGAGAAAGTCTTCGAGCCGGTGGATAGTTTCGCTCGGCGACCCATACCGGCCAATGATGTCCTAGACGAGCCAACAACAAATTGATCGCTGGCCGTGTTGTTATCCCAATTGCCAAATCAGGTGGGTTGTCTTCCAGACAACGGCGCAGCCATCGCCAAGTGCTAACACCCTCTGAACAGACGACAACTTGAACACCCTTAGGAGGTTGAAAAAAAACCTGTTCGGGCGATGTACCGCAGTAAAGCCATACGTCGTGTCCAAATTCCTGTAACCAGGAGCACCACTGCAATGCAACCCGTTCTGCGCCACCTAGATCAATTGCATGAATATGGAGTGCGATTCGCGCCACCGCTTCAGCCCCCTGAGACCCAATAAAACTTCATGGCTCCGAATGACACCCCTTCAGCTGAACAATTAATCATCAACTGCCGGCAAGCCTGAAGCGATTGGACAGATCTTCCATCAGTGTGAATAGTGTTCAGCAACACAAGTACCTCCTGGAGAAATGCCAAGTGATTTTCCTTTGCTTGACTGATTGAAGACCGATAACGAGGACGGCTCAACTCTTGGTGCAACTGAGAAAGCGACTCATGAAAGATTGGAAGATTTACTGGATCCAACGCAAGAGGCATAAGACCACGAACAGCATTACTAGTGCTGCGGTATAGGACATCTGCTGGCAGTCGATTCCATAAAATTGACTGCATCAAGTAGAGATTCGCCTTAGCAATCCTATGAGCTAAAGACTGATCACCTTCTCGAAGCGCGAATTGAAGCAAACAAACCCTCGCTGAAATCATTTGCTTAAACTCATGTTCACGATTGCGATGCCCAGATCCACGAAAAGGCATACAGATTTGATCCAAGCCAGCTCGAGTTTCAATCTCCAAACGCAGACCTTCCAACGCTTTTTCATCATCAGACATCAACGCCAAGTAGCCCGCGGCTACAGCTGCATAAAATCGGTGGTGATCTCGCAAGTGCGGCAAAGCCTCTACACCACGAAGCAAAGCTAAAGTGAAGGCATCATCGGTTGGTCTGCTCATGCGATCAAATAACAAGCCTTCGATTTGATACGGCCACTCGAACCTTTGTTGCTGCGCAAAAGCATGCAAAACCCCACCCAGATCTTGGATCGCCAGCGCATCCTTCGCCACCAACTGCCAAGCTTCCAGCTCTTGCCGATGCCACCACCAACACAACCGCTGTAGCAAGGGTCGAATTAGACGACGTCGAACAATTAAAACCAACTGACCAAACTTCATAGACCTCAGAAAAGAACAATCGATACCAAAAAGTGACCCATGCAATTCATACAGCTCTCGGCAATATTTATTCGCTCTAACTTCGTATAAGTCATATCAGTTCCTGACGCTTGAGTTCATGCAGCATCCGATCAAGACGGGCTGTATATGTGTGCTCTTTTGCGATAGCAAGGCGCTGATATCGATTCGGTCCGTCACCGCGCAAACAACTCTGCAATGCCTTAGAAAAATCATTTTTTTGCGGCTCACAGAGCCATGCGACAGCAGCAAATTCCTCTAAGGCTTCAATACGCGTAGCGACAATTGGCAAACCTGCAGAGAGATATTCGAAAAATTTCATCGGAAACATCGATGCTGTATATTTATTTTTCTGCAAAGGCAGCCAACCACACTGAAACCCAGCGCAGTAATTAGGTAGATGGCGATATTGACGAGGACCCAGGCAGTGAATATTAGACAAGCCATCCCAGAGGCGAAGATCTGTAGAAGCCTCACCCTCGGCAGTTGGCCCAATAAAAACAAACTGCCATTTAGGATGATGTAAGGCCAAGGCAGCGATTAATGGAAAATCAAGCTTATAACTACTGATTGCTCCAATAAAACCGATTCTGGGCTCTTTAATCTGCGCCAAATCAGAAGGCAAACTAGTCAAGTCAACTTCCATAGCGGCACTGAAATGCATTTGATCAGCAACGTTGGGGTCATAGCGAAGACGTTTAGCGAACGGTAATAAACGAAGCTCTAACTGTGGAGAGGTCACAAATACCTGATCCACCAACTCACAAAGACGCCGCTCTTCATTATCAATCAGCTGACGTTGCATTCCAGGTTGTTCTTGAAGCGCATCTACCGCGTGATAAATCCGCAGTCGGTAATCCTGAACATTGAGATATCGCAAAGTGAGCGGGTTGTAAGTCCACAACCATGCATGTTGGAAATTAAGTCGGGCCTTAGCCGCCCCAATGCTGACCGCCAACAACAAACGATTAATCTTCAGAATCAGACCCTCAGAACCTCCAGGTACCACCAGCGGCGAACACACCCAGATCCCAGGTCTCACCGCACGCGGTGGGAGGAGACCTCGGCAAAGCCGACGAAATATTCTCAGCAAATCTCTTCCCTTAGCCTGCACTGAGCGTAGGCCGAGAGACTCAACATAAAGGACACGAAAACCGACAGCTGCCAGAGAACAGGCCACATGCTGTTTATTAGTCCAAAGAGGATGATCCCAATCAGCAGTGGAGAGAAGAACAACATCAGGTTTTGTGTGATACTCCACTCAAGAAATCTCAAAATTGTACATTTCTTTAAAACTTTTAGAACTACGGCAAAGTGCATCAAAATCTCCAAATGCCTTAATGCGGCCATCTTCAACCTCATAAATTAGGTCACATTTACGAACTGTCGACAATCTATGAGCGATCACAATTGTTGTGCAACGTCGACCCACAAGCTCTAAGGCTTGCATCACATCGTGTTCAGTTTTGTTATCGAGAGCACTGGTGGCTTCATCCAAGAAAAGCACTTTTGCATCGCGATAAAAAGCACGGGCCAAGGATAATCGCTGTCGCTGACCTCCCGACAATTTAATTCCATTCTCGCCAATCATTGTATAAATCCCGTAAGACATTTCGCCAACTACATCGTGAAACTGTGCAGATTCGAGTGATGACCAGACTTGGTCATCATCAATCTCTTCGGGATCAATGCCAAATGCCACATTTTCACGAATACTGGCATCAAGCAATCGTATATCTTGCGGGACAAGAGCACAGTTAGCCTGCCAAGCTGGCAACTCTTCAGAAGTCAAAGGTAGACCATCCAAATGTACATCTCCTGAGCTCGGATTAAAGAGTCCCAATAAAATATGAGCCATTGTTGTTTTACCACTTCCAGTACGACCAACCAACGCAATACGAGAACCGACGGGAATCGTAAGATTCACATTTGAAAGGATGTCTTTTTCACTGCCTGGATATCGAAAACTCACATTCTTTAACTGAATCGATTGAAGAGGCATCACCCCGCTAGCACTTGGGATGGATGACTTAGTAGCGTGAATGCGGGCAGGACGAAGAGATAAAAGTTCAAGAGCATCTTGAATCTCAGGCAAGCCACCACGCAGCTTATTGATATTCCTGAAAGTATTTTGCAGTGGAGCAGAGATCCTTAACAATGTAATCAATACAGCTGCAAGTGATGGGATGACTGCACGAATCTTATCAACATCACCGGCAAAAAGAGATGGAGCAAGACCTACGACAAATAATATCGTGATTCCCGAAGGCTCTATTACATATCGTGGAACATCTGGCAATAATTTACTCAAGCGGTCGTATCGCTTCGCCACAATTCCGTCACGTGAAAAACGCCCAATAAAGAATTGATCTGCGGAATACAACTGCACATCACGCATTGAGCTTAAAGACTCCATTAACAACAAATGAATTCTCCGCGAGTAGCGTAATCTTTGCTTAGTAGCAAAACGCAAATAGGGCATAATAACTCTCGATGCAGCTACATAAGATGCCAAAATCAAGAAAAACATTAACATTGTCGAAAAACCCAGGACAAAAACAACTCCCGCCAACAGCACAACCACTGATAAGGCATTAGCGGAAATAGCAATTACTGGGCTCACCACAGTGGTGGATATTTTATTTAAAATTCTGTTGAAACTCTCCGACAAGTTTGCTGTTCGCTGCAAAGTAAAGAACTCGTAGTTCTGCAAAATCAAGTTGCGGTAAACCTTGTTAACAAGATCATTCCAAATTTCTGCACTTAACATACTTTGCAAGTAGGCCACACCAAAACGAATCGCAGATGTAACCCAGAAAGCAACAATCAATAGAGCCAACAACCATCCCGTTTGATCAAGAATGCCACCACCAAAAAAGTGAATTCCGGGTACCTGATCGCTAAGTTGCACGCCGGCCATCAAGCCCACAAGGCGCGCCAAAAGCCCCACCAAAAGAATATCCATCAAGCCCTGGAGGAAGGAGGCAAGAAGGACAACAACTAAAAAGCGGATTCGACTAGACGGCAGCTCTTCGAGCAGCCGCCTGAGATCTCTCCAAGTCTGACTTCGAACAGGCATGAAAGCAGCGGGTCCGTACGCGGTGCCGACACAACGCCAGCCTGCTGTTCTTGAACTTAGTTCTATTCAGGTGAGGGGCTTATCAGGCTGCAGGCCAGCCGGGTAACCGATCGACCACTCGGCGCAATCGTTGCCGCCAGCGCAACTGCCAAGTGGACGGATTAACAAGCAAAGGGCCTGGTAGTGCATCTAAGGCATCGAGGTGCTTCAGAGCTTCACGCCAGCTCTCTAGTAAACGTGTCCCTGTATACGGAGCTATGCACGCCTCCAGCTGATCAACCTGGGGGCGCCATTTCAACGGGTCTAGTACCGCGCGCTTGATCCGATGAACATCAAACTCAAGTCGACCGCAGCCAATTTGATGGACAGTCCGGCAGGGATCACCGTGATCGGCAAGGGCATGGTTCAAGCTGCTGAACACCACACACCCGCAGGCCAGAGCCTCCAAGGGCGGCAAACCAAACCCCTCTGTCACCCCCCTCCCCCGCCAGTAGTCAGCTGAGTCGTATAGGTACACCGTGGACTGATTAAACAGCTCCACGAGATCGTCAACCCAGCCGTTCTGAACCTCCACCCTCAACCCAGCCCGTAGCAGTGCCGGTACCAGGTGATTCAGCACATAGGGGCTGCTTTTTCGGGCTTGGACCAAAACATCAATCGGGCGCAGTCCGTCTCTCCGACGCGCACCCCGCGTGAACCAGGGATCCGCAAGGGCATTTGGTACCAAACAAAGAGGATTCCGCGGAGCCCGTGCTCCCCAATAACCGAGTGTATTTCTGCTGACTGCCAAAACCGGAACACCAGCAGGGAGATCAAATCCATACCCACTGCTGTGGGCGTGATAAGCCACACGATGTCCTCTCAGTCGTCGAATTAAACCCGGGACATCGAAGCCCCAACTCACAATCCAAAGAACACTTGGATCCGGCTTCTCAGCTTTTAGACAGTCGTCTAAAAAGGGAGAATCCAACTGGCGCTGCCGATACGTGACAACTTCAGTTGCACAGAGGCCGGCTACAAGACGAGCTGTTTGCAACTCAACGCTGAGTCCGCCACATCGGAACCTATTGCTGGTGCCAGGAACCAGAAAGCGAATCAGCGTTGTGACCACAGATCAAGCAGTGACAGATCAAGCAGTGGCAGCCTCAGTACTACCTGTCCGCTGACGACGGGTCAGGAAACCAAACAGCACCTTGCCGATTGCTGCAACCAGGTTGCCTTCAAGTTCCTGGAACATTTTCATGTTGAGGTGGAAAGCGTTGTTGGCTTCCTCAACGATCCGATCAGCCATCGCTTGGTCGATGGGTAGCTCGTCCATCGTGGAGCGATACATCGTTTTAAACCCTTTCTCATCAGCAATATCGTCGAAAATATAAAAACGAAGACCATCGTCTCCATCCATATTCATTGCTTTCTGAGCAATATTTTTCAGAATCTGACCACCGGAAAGATCTCCCATATAGCGGGTGTAATGGTGCCCAACCAATAATTCAGGAGACTCTTTCGCAAGGGAATGAATCCGCTCCACATACAGTGCAGCAGATGGAGATGGCTGGATTTCTTCCTTCCAATTCTCTCCGAAGTAATAGGCAAGGTCTTGCGAGAGGGATTCAACCCGATTCAGCTCTTTCTTCCCCACAGGACCAACGACTGGATGCTCTGCGAGCTTGTCGATCTCTTCTTCCATCGCCTCATAGACGAAATAGAGATCGGCAACGAGTTTGCGGTAGCTGGACTTATCAACAACACCCTTGAGGAAGCAGCTCACAAAACCGGTGTTTTCGGCCATCGTGTGGGCCTTTTTCGTGCCTTCCCTGAGCTGAGCAGCAAGTGCGACGGACATGAATGCTATCGAGATCACCAATTCCAAGACCCTATAAGGAGTTTTGGCGCTGTAGTCACGAGCGTTGCGAAGGGTTACGGGTCGTCGCGTTGATGAACCTTTAAATCGAACAAAAGGAACAGATCGCGACACATCTGACGCAGTTGTGCTGCCTGCTCCGCTTGGGGTACGTGGGAGCCCTCTGGGATCCAGTCCCCCACCGTGGCTAATCGCCAGCGCTCACCGTCGTAGGTCATCCCGCGAATCAACACACCGAGTAATTTCTGAACCTCATCGCCTTCATGGTTCTGAAAACGAAGTTGTAAAAGCAGGCTTCGGCACTGAAGGCGCGGACTCCAACCAGGGAAATGAAACGAGAGGTCGAGCGATTCGGGTTCATCCCACTGACGGGTCTGGGCGTCGTCCCGCCAAGGCCGCAGGTTCGGCTTCGCCGCTGGGAACTGTTCACGCACCAAGTTGACCGTGGAGGCAACGGCCCGCACTTGGGCAACGCTCCTCACTGACTCGCCCGCGTTCACAACACACTGATCAATTGGGCTCATCTTGCAGGGGGCGGCAAGGGGCCGCCGTTACGGTTGCGCCAGGTTCATAAATCCATGGCACGCGCATTGCATATCGGTGTTCTGGGTGCCATGCCCGAAGAAATCGGCTCTGACCTGAGCCATCTCCAGCAGCTTGAGAGTGAACAGCATGGCGACCTCACCATCCATCACGGGACTTGGGCAGAGGGCATCCGCCTAAGCCTCGCCTGGAGCGGATGGGGCAAGGTGAGCGCCGCTCGAGCGGCAACGCGGCTGTTGAGTTCTGCGCCTGACATTGATCTCCTGCTATTTACGGGCGTCGCCGGCGCCGCCGATCCAGCCCTCACGCAATGGGATGTCGTGCTTGCCGATGCCGTCGTGCAACACGATATGGATTCAAGACCGCTCTTCCCGCGCTTCACCCTGCCAGCCCTAAACCGGGCCCAACTCAACCCCGACTCCAGCTGGTTGAGATGGGCCTCCACAGCCTTGGCCCAGGCTGCTCAAGCGGGAGAACTCGACGGATTTGGACTGCCAAGCACCGGACTGATCGCGACGGGGGACCGCTTCATCGGCGATGCCGACGTGCTGGATGCCCTGCGCGAGGCGCTACCTGGGCTCAAGGCCGTGGAAATGGAAGGTGCTGCCGTTGCACAGGTGGCCGAACAGGAGGGCATTCCATGGCTCGTGCTGCGGGTGATTTCGGATGGTGCCGATGCCAGTGCAGCCCAAAGCTTCGGAGACTTCATCCAGATGTACGACCGCCGGGCTTGGTGTCTTCTTCAGGCACTGTTGTCACGGGTCGAGCAGGCACCTGAACGATGAACACAACGAGGTTGTTGGGGCGGTTGGGTCGCTATGGAGCCATAGGGATTGTTGCCGCGGCCGTTCACGCCGTAATTCTGTTGCTGCTCAGCAATTGGATCTCCCTCAGCCTGGCCAACCCGATTGCCTTTCTAGCGGCGTCTCTGGCTGGCTATGTGGGCCATGCGTTGGTGACCTTCCGGGAGGAGACCGGTGGCAAACGCTTTGCCCGCCGCTGGCTGGTGCTCCAGTACGCGGTGAACCTGAGTGTTTGCGCCCTGCTGCCCTTGATCCTTGGGGCATGGATGCAACCCATCCTTCGCACGGTCATTTTGGTGTTCACGCCCACGGTTCTCAATGCCCTGATTTGGAGCCGCGCAGCGCAATTCAGCGCCCGACAACGGACACAGGGCGGAACGCCACCGTTGCTCCATGCCGATGACCTCGGCCTCGGCGCTGGCGTTGACCACGCCATTTTTGATCTCAACCAATTAGGCCGGCTCGATGGGGCCAGCTTGTTGGTGAATGGGCCCACCGCCAAAACAGCGTCTGACACCTGGCGACAACTACCGAATCCTCCAGCGCTTTACCTCCATCTCTGCCTCACGGAAGGTCCTGGAGACTCCGCCAACGTGGACCTACCAACCAGCTTTGGACGCTTGCTTCTGGCCTCATGGTTGCCGTGGCAACGCCGCCGACTGAAGCCACAAATTCAGCGCAGCCTCCGCCAGCAGATCAGTCGCTACAAGCAACTCACTGGAGCAAACGAGATTCATCTGGATGGCCATCAGCATGTCCATCTGATCCCAATAGTGCTGGACACCGTGCTGGGTCTGGCCCAGAGCGAACAGGTGACCTGGATCCGAA
>ERZ802821.581-NODE-581-length-20572-cov-20.2669_pt1 | contig 20572 bp, 19 predicted proteins | sample MGYA00345648_ERZ802821 | MGnify/ENA primary metagenome ERZ802821 (study PRJEB30503, sample SAMEA104212357) | marine metagenome | biome: Westerlies Biome; feature: [SRF] surface water layer (ENVO:00010504) within the epipelagic zone...; material: water... | reverse complement strand
AAAGCGATTGAAAATCCTGCTGCCAGTCAAATTGTGTTTTTTCGTGAACAAATGAGGCAAAATCAGTCACTTCTGCATTGTCTATCTGTGTCTGGCTGGGTTTCCATAGACAGGTGCCAGATACTGTAAGCGAGGGATGCAAACTCATAATATTCTGGCTCTTATTGGTTTGAACATGATGACAATCCGTATGACCGAAATCCGCATGACCGCAATCCGTATGATGACGCCCGGATGGGCTATTAAGACCACTCTATCGCCCCATCAGCCATCGCGCAATCAGGCAGCCCAAGCAAACCGGTCAAAAGGATTATTTTTCTGCACAATAGCAAGCGCCACCGCAATTTGATAATTGTTAATAAATGGTTAATTTGTTGTAAATTGACCGTCAAAAGGCATCATGTGCGCATTGTTTTCCGTTGGAAAAAAACCGCAATAAACTGGGATTTTATCGCGGTATTTTGTCCGGTTTTACGTGCATCCATGCCAGCGATGAGGCGAAAAATAAGATGGATCAGGCGGCAAAAACACATATTCGGAATGTGATGGCAAATTTGGCTGAAACGCGACCAGAGGTGCTGGATTACCCGATCGAGGAAATCGCCGCCAGCCGCTGGATGAGCGGCAGCTATGACAATTTTATCGTGCAGTGTGAATTATTGCATCACCGCAATGAAGCGGTGCTTTACAGCTGTTTGGCGCGGGACGGCAGTGGCCCGTTAAAAACGCCTTTTTTGACGGTGCTGATGCTTGAAGATACATTCGCCTTTGCGCAGACACCTTTTGGTATTTGTTCGGGTGCGGCGACCGTCACCCTGTTTAAATTTGTTGATCTGACGAATATGACAGCCGCGCGGATGGCGTTAATCATTGCGAATTTTACCAATTTGAATGCGGTTATCTTCGGCGACTATCTCGATCATGCTGTGCCAGATGCGTTTTACCAGCATATTGATGTTGTGTAGCGCGCACTCATTCGGCCGGATTTTGCAAAACCAGCTTGAACTCATCTGCTGACTGCGCCACAAAAGGGGATGCCGTGTAGACGCGGTACGAACCTGAACAACAAACCCGAATAATGGTGTTGGCGATGACGCAAACTGGCGCAAGTTACGATTATGACCTTATTGTTATCGGTGCCGGGTCTGGCGGCGTGCGGGCTGGGCGTATTGCTGCCGGGCATGGCGCGCGGGTGGCAGTGATCGAGGGTGATCGGCCGGGCGGGACATGTGTCATTCGCGGCTGTGTCCCGAAAAAGCTGTTGATGTACGGCTCTGCCTTTTCATCTGATGTCGAGGATGCGCGGGGGTTCGGCTGGCAGATAGAGGCGATGCCGCGGCATGATTGGCCGGCGCTGATCGCGGCCAAGGATGCCGAGCTTGATCGGCTGGAAGGGATTTATCGTGCGCTGTTGAAAAATGCCGGCGCAACGCTGATTTCCGGCTGGGCGCAGATTTGCGGCCCGCATGAAGTCAGCGTCAATGACACCGTCTACAGCGCCGCTAAAATTTTGGTGGCGGTTGGCGGCGTCCCGCAAATTGTTGATGCGCCGGGGCTTGCCGAGCATGCGATTAGCTCAAACGAAGCGCTTGATCTTAAACAATTTCCCAAAGATATTCTGGTCTATGGCAGCGGCTATATTGCATTGGAATTCGCCGGTATTTTCAATGGTTTTGGTGCCAGAACGCATCTTGTATATCGCGGTGATCTGCCATTGCGTGGGTTTGACGAGGATATCCGGGAACAGATGGCGGTGGCGCTGGCAGAACGCGGTATTATCCTGCATAGCGGCTGTACCATTGCCGAGGTCACGGCAGATGGTGTGCGTAAACAGGTGCGCCTAAGTTCTGGCGCAAGCCTGAGCGTTGATGCGGTCATGGCGGCCACCGGGCGGCGGCCAAATACCGCTGGTTTGGGGCTGCAAGAGCTTGGCGTTGAATTGGGGCGGCATGGTGAAGTTGTCGTTGATGCGGAATCGCGAACCTCGGTGCCAAGTATTTTTGCCATCGGCGATGTCACCAACAGGATCAATTTAACGCCGGTTGCGATTGCCGAAGGCCATGCCTTTGCCGATAGCGAGTTTGGCGGCAACCGGCGTGTTGCTGATCATAAAAATGTGGCGTCGGCGGTGTTCAGCCAGCCGCCTGTTGCCTCGGTTGGCATGACCGAAACCGAAGCGCAGGCCGCATGCGCCGCGGTCACTGTCTTTACCAGCGGGTTTCGGGCGATGAAGAACACGATCTCGGGCCGCGGCGAAAAGACCTTTATGAAACTGATTGTTAACGCCGACACTGACCAGGTGCTTGGCGCGCATATGATGGGGCCGGATTGCGGCGAAATCATGCAAGGCATTGCGGTGGCAATTAAGGCCGGAGCCAGAAAAGCCGACTTTGACGCGACCATTGGCATTCACCCCACGGCGGCTGAAGAATTTGTCACAATGCGCACACCGCGATCATGACTGGCGGCTGATCTGCTGCAGCCGACCAAAAATGCTTGAAAAATAACGGCAGATCCGCGATATTACCGCTGTTTTACACGAGAGTGTCATACGCTCCGCTTGGTGGCGGCGCGATGTACAAAGGATCAGTCCCAATGACATGGCAACCAAATAGCTGGCGTTCATTTCCCATTTGCCAGGTGCCGGAATATCCAGACGCAACGCGGCTACAAGCGGTCGAAGAGATGCTGGCATCCCGGCCACCTTTGGTGTTTGCCGGTGAAGCACAGAGCCTGCAACAGCGGCTTGGCGCCGTCGCTAATGGCGAGGCTTTTTTGTTGCAGGGCGGCGATTGTGCAGAGAGCTTTGCTGAATTTTCAGCGAATAATATCCGTGACAGCTTTAAAGTGCTTTTGCAGATGGCGGTTGTGCTGACCTATGGCGCGTCGATGCCGGTTGTTAAAATTGGTCGGATGGCCGGACAGTTTGCCAAGCCGCGCTCGTCCCCGACCGAGGTGATTGATGGCGTTGAATTGCCAAGCTATCGCGGTGACATGATCAATGGGATGGATTTTAACCCGGACGAACGCATTCCGGACCCGCGCCGCCTGTTGCGTGTTTACGAACAATCATCATCGACGCTTAATCTGCTGCGGGCCTTTGCACAGGGCGGCTTGGCTGATCTGACGAAAGTGCATAGCTGGGTAACCGATTTTCTGAAAGACACGCCACAGACACAGCGCTTTGAGGCGCTGGCTGAACGTATCGAAGAATCGCTGAATTTTATGAAAGCCTGTGGCATCACCCCGGAAAATGCGCGGCCGCTTGCCGAGACTGAACTCTATACCAGCCATGAAGCGTTGCTGCTCGGCTATGAACAGGCATTGACCCGCCGTGATACCATTACCGAGGAACAAGGCTGGTATGCAACCTCGGCACATATGGTCTGGATTGGCGATCGGACACGCCAGCCGGATGGTGCGCATATTGAATATATGCGGGGCATCTCAAACCCGATTGGGCTGAAATGCGGGCCATCGCTTGATCCCGATGAGCTGGTGCGGTTGATTGAAATTCTGAACCCGGACAATATCGCGGGTCGCCTGACATTGATTGCGCGGATGGGCGCTGACAAGGTGCGGACAGGTCTGCCACCATTGCTGAAAGCCGTGCAGAAATCTGGTGCGAAAGTGGTGTGGTGCTGTGACCCGATGCATGGCAATACGGTGAAGGCAAGTTCTGGCTATAAAACCCGCCGGGTTAATGATGTGATGGCCGAAGTGACCGGATTTTTTGACGCGCATGATGAGGTTGGCACCTATCCGGGCGGCGTGCATTTTGAAATGACCGGGCAGAATGTGACTGAATGTGTTGGCGGTGTTGTCGATGTGACCGAGGCCAGCCTTGGCGACCGTTATCACACACATTGTGATCCACGTCTCAATGGTGCGCAGGCGCTGGAATTAGCCTTTTTACTGGCTGATTTGCTGAAACGCCGGCGTGGTGAACGGTCAATTTTGTCCGAGGCGGTGTAACATCTTTGATGGCATCTGGGTGCTGCCAGGGTGCAGCATGCGATGTTGCCAGCAACGGCAAAAGGTAGCCAAATGTCAGAATTTGCAAGCAGTGGGCCAACGCCGGATCAACAGCCGCGCCTGACCGATACCTATTTCAAACATACGCGGCACATTGTGCAGACGCATGGCGATTGCGAGGTCACCTATGCGGTATTTATGCGCCGGCCGGTGACTTTTGCCGGGCGTCTGGCGATTGACTGGATCACCGCGATGGCAGCGGCACGACAGGCCGAGTTAAAAATTGAACAGCTCTATGTAGAGGGCGCGTGGATTGGCGCTGGTGAGCCGATTTGCTATGTCACCGGGCCATTTTCGGTGCTGGTTGATCTTGAAACCATTTTCCTGCAACGGCTGGGGCCTGCCTGTGTCGCCGCGTATAACGCCTACAATATGTGCATTGAACTGCCAGATGTCGGGTTTTTGGCGATGGATGCGCGTCATTGCGCGGGCGGCGAGATGGCCGAATTGATGGCTTATGGTGCGTCGGTAGGGTCAAAAAAGGCGCAGGCCAAGACCGGCGCAATTGGCTTTGTCGGCTGTGCTGCCGATGCCACAGCGCATTTTTTCGGCAAGGACAAGGGCGCTGGTACCATGCCACATGCGTTGATTGGCTATGCCGGGTCAACTTTGCGGGCGGCCGAATTATTTCATCAGACCATCCCGGACACACCGCTGACTGTTCTGGTGGATTATTTTGGTGCTGAAATCACCGATGCTTTGGCTGTGGCGACGCGGTTTAAAGACCTTGCCGATGCTGGCCAGTTGTCAGTGCGGATCGACACCCATGGCGGCCGCTATGTTGAGGGGCTGGACACGCCATCATCCTATGCGGTTCTCGAGCGCAATGTGCCCGGGGCGTTGCGCGGGTATCGCACCGATGATGAGCTGCGGCTATTGCTCGGCACCGGGGTCAGTGCGGCGGCTGTATGGCATTTGCGTGAACAGCTTGATCAGCATGGTTTCGAAAAGGTCAGGATTGTCGCTTCGAGTGGCTTTGGGCCGGATAAATGCCGGGTGTTTTCGCTGGCCAATGCGCCGTTAAATATGATTGGCACCGGGTCATTTTTGCCACAAGTCTGGTCAGAAACCTATGCGACGGCTGATATCGTTGCCTATGATGGTCAGCCGCGGGTGAAAGCCGGACGCGAATTTTTGATCCGTAAATAAGAAAGTTGACGCGTTTATGACAAAATCACTTGTGATCGCGCTGGCGCAGTTAAATGCGCATCTTGGCAATGTGGTTGGCAATATTGACCGGCTGGTCACGGCGCGCGCGAAAGCGGCGAAAGATGGTGCGGCGGTTATTGTCACGCCGGAAATGTATTTGTCCGGCTATCCATGTGATGATCTGGTGCTGCGGGATGATTTTATGGGTGAAATTGCGGCCGGAATCGCGCAATTGGCAGAAATCACATCGGATGCTGGCCCGGCGATCATTGTCGGTGCACCGCATGCCGAAAATGGCCATATTTTCAATTCGGTATTTGTGCTTGATGCGGGTCAGATCATTGCCCGCCGGGACAAGGTGAATCTGCCAAATTACGGGGTTTTTGACGATAAACGGAATTTTACCGCCGGGGCGTTGCCGGGGCCGGTGATGCTGCGTGGTATCAAATTCGGCTTACCGATTTGCGAGGATATCTGGCAGGCTGATGTCGCCGAATGTCTGCAAGAGTCCGGGGCCGATATTCTGCTGGTGGTCAATGCCTCGCCGTTTGACAGCACCAAGCCCGAGCGCCGTATGTCAACCGCGGTTGCCCGCACCGTCGAAACCGGTCTGCCGCTGATCTATGTCAATATGGTTGGCGGTCAGGACGAGCTTGTCTATGACGGTGCATCATTTGCGTTAAATGCTGATGGCAGTCTGGCCAGCCATTTGCCGAGTTTTAGCGAGGCCGTGCTGTCGATACAATTGTCGGTCACCGCCGGGCATATGCATCTGGCCGGGCCGGTTACACCGCCCGATGAAGATCTGGCGGCACTTTATCGCGGGGTCATGCTGGGGTTGCGTGATTATGTTCACAAAAACGGCTTTCCCGGCGTCGTTTTGGGACTGTCCGGCGGCATTGACTCGGCATTGGTGGCGGCGCTTGCGGTCGATGCGCTTGGTGCTGATCAGGTGCATGCGGTGATGATGCCATCCGCCTATACCAGTCAGGTCAGTCTCGATGATGCGACAGCGCTTGCCGAAAACCTGCATATGCGGCTGGATGACATATCCATTATACCCGGCATTGACGCTTTGACCGATATGTTAGCTGACCAGTTTGCCGGAACCGATGCGGGTGTTGCCGAAGAAAATATCCAGTCACGGTTACGCGGTTTAGTGCTGATGGGGATTTCTAATAAACATGGCGCGATGGTGTTGGCGACTGGCAATAAGTCGGAATATGCGGCGGGTTATTCAACATTATATGGCGATATGTGTGGCGGTTTTGCGCCATTGAAAGATATTTGGAAAGTGGATGTGTTTCGACTGTGCGACTGGCGCAACGAAAATATGCCACGCGGTGCTGCCGGGCCAGAGGGACAGGTGATTCCGCCGCGGATCATCAGCAAGCCGCCCTCAGCCGAATTACGGCCGGATCAAAAAGATACGGACTCGCTGCCGCCCTATGAACGGCTCGACGCTATCATGGCCGCATTATGCGAGGAAATGGCGGATATTGATACGATTGTGCAGCGCGGGTTTGATCGCGATGAAGTCAGCCGCGCCAGTCAGCTTTTATTTCGCGCCGAATATAAACGGTTTCAGGCAGCCCCGGGGCCAAAAATGACGCCGGTTGCCTTTGGTCGTGACCGCCGCCTGCCTTTGACCTCGGCGTTCAATCCACACACAAACCAGCGTGGTTCGTGTTAATCTATAGGCGATTTATGATCATGATGGAGCTCGCATGAACCCGATTAAAGTCCGTTTTGCGCCTAGCCCGACCGGCCGGCTGCATGTTGGTAATTTACGCACCGCTTTGGTGAATTACCTGTTCGCGCGCAAAACTGGTGGCCGTTTTATGCTGCGTATTGATGATACCGACGAACAGCGTTCAACGACAGAATTTGAAACCGCCATTCGGGATGATTTGAACTGGATGGGGATGCGTTGGGATTGCGAAGACCGGCAATCATCGCGTCTTGATCGCTATGATCAGGCGCTGGCACAGCTTGTTGCGGCGGGGCGCGCCTATGCCTGTTATGAAACGCCGGATGAATTATCGCTGAAACGCAAGGCACAATTATCTGCCGGGCGCCCACCGGTGTATGACCGTGCTGGCTTGAAATTAACCGATGATGATAAAGCCAAATTAGAGGCGGATGGACGTCGGCCGCATTGGCGCTTTTTGCTGAATGACGCAGAGGTGCGCTGGCACGATATGGTGCGCGGTGATGTGGCCTATCACATGTCCAGCCTGTCAGACCCGGTTTTGATGCGGGAAGATGGTCGGGTGATTTACACGCTGGCGTCAGTTGTGGATGATATTGATCATGCGATTACCCATATCATCAGGGGTGAAGACCATGTGACAAATTCGGCAGCGCAAATCCAGCTGTTTGAGGCGTTGGGCAGCACCGCCCCGATGATGGGGCATCTGGCGCTGCTTGCTGGTGCCGATGGCGAGGGATTGTCAAAGCGGCTGGGCAGCCTGTCGATTGGCGAGTTGCGGCAGAACGGTATCGAGCCGGTGGCCATTGCCAGCTTGCTGGCGCGCATTGGCACCGCCGATCCGGTTGTTCCGCAAAGCCAGCTGACATCCGTGATTGAAAATTTCGACATTGCAAAATTTGGTCGCGCCACCGCAAAATTTGATCCGGCTGAACTTGCCAAGCTGAATAGTCAGATTGTTCAGGAGCTTGATTTTGCGGCTGTTGAATCGCGGCTTGCCGAAATTGATGTGGCCGGTGATGAGGCTTTCTGGCTGGCTGTGCGCGGCAATCTGGCAACGCTGCATGAGGCCAGAGTCTGGTGGGATATCTGCGCCCGGCCATTAACCCCGGTGATTGAGGCGCCAACGGTCACAAATGCGGCGGCGGCATTATTGCCGGCGGGCGAGCTGAACAGCGAGGTCTGGTCAGTTTGGACAAAATCCATCGCGGCAGAGACCGGGGTAAAGGGAAAAGCGCTGTTCATGCCCATTCGTCTGGCCCTGACCGGGCGTGATGCTGGCCCGGAAATCGCACCTTTGCTGGCGATTATCGGGCGTGAACGGGTGATCAAGCGGCTACAGGGTGAGACCGCATGAGCAAAATCCAGCTTTACAACACACTGTCACGTCAAAAAGAATTATTCACCCCGCTGGATCCGTCACATATCCGTGTCTATGCCTGTGGCCCCACTGTCTATGGCCGCATCCATGTTGGTAATGCCCGCCCGATTGTGGTGTTTGATGTTTTGGTGCGGGTGCTGCGGCGTCTTTATGACCGCGTGACCTATGTACGCAATATCACTGATGTTGATGATAAGATTAATGATCGTGCTGCCGCAAACGGCCAGTCGATCGACGAATTATGTGCAGATACCATCGTCAGTTTTCACGCTGATACCGCCGCGCTGGGTGCTGTGCCGCCAGATGTGGAGCCGCGTGCCACACATCATATTGACCAGATGATTGCGATGATTTCGCTGTTGATTGACAAGGGTCATGCCTATGCCGCTGATGGGCATGTGCTGTTTCAGGTGTCGACAATGCCGCATTATGGCGCGCTGTCAAAGCGTAGCATGGAAGATATGATCGCCGGCGCGCGGGTTGAGGTCGCGCCTTATAAACGCGCACCCGAAGACTTTATCCTGTGGAAACCCAGCACCACCAGCCAGCCGGGTTGGGACAGCCCATGGGGACGCGGCCGGCCGGGATGGCATATTGAATGTTCTGCCATGGCAAAAGCCTATCTTGGTGAGGTGTTTGATATTCACGCTGGCGGACTTGATCTGATTTTTCCGCATCATGAAAACGAAATTGCGCAAAGCTGCTGTGCGCATGGCACCAGCCATATGGCCAGATATTGGCTGCATAACGGTTTTGTCACGATGAATGACGAAAAAATGTCAAAATCGCTTGGCAATATCATCACCGTCGCCGAGGCCACCGCGCGTTACCGCCCGGAAGTGCTGCGGGCGGCTTTGCTGTCGGCGCATTATCGGGCGCCGTTGGATTTGTCAGAGAACGCGATGCAGGATGCGCAAAACAGCCTTGACCGGCTGTATCGTGCGGCGGGTACGGCGATACCATCCGACATGGCGCTCGATGATGCGTTTATGGCCTGTCTTTGTGATGATCTGAATACACCGGCGGCAATGGCGCGGCTTCACGAGCTGGCACGTTTGGCAAATAAGGGCGAACAGGCCGCCGCCGCCGCATTAAAATCCAGCGCAGAATTGATCGGGCTGTTGCGCGATACGGCAGATGATTGGGCAAAAGCTGGCTCGGCGGCCGGTGACAGCGACGATACCCAGCTTGATGATGCCACCATTGATGCAGAAATTGCGGCACGCAATGCCGCACGTGCGGCGCGCGATTTTGCCACTGCCGATGCCATCCGCGATCGGCTGGCTGCGGCTGGGATCATTCTTGAAGATGGGCAGGATGGAACGGGTTGGCGGCGCAGCTAGTTTTTTCATCACGGATTTGCTAGACCAGCCATGCTGATCGGATTAAGGTCACGCCTGACAGCCCGGGGCGCATCGCGCCATGTTGTGATCTGGCCATGCTGTCATCTGGATGCGGAGCAGGAAATATGAGCGGCGAAAAAATTTGGTTGTTTGATACCACATTGCGCGACGGTGGGCAGACCCGCGGCGTCGATTTTTCGCGGGCTGATAAGCTGGCCATTGCGCATGCGCTTGACGATATCGGTATTGATTATGTCGAAGGTGGCTGGCCGGGCGCCAATCCGACTGATGATGCGTTTTTTGCCAATCCGCCAGCATTGAAAAAGGCAAAATTATTTGCCTTTGGGATGACCCGCCGTGGCGGTCGCAGCACAGCGAATGACCCGGGGTTGAATGCGGTGATCGATGCCGAGGTTGATGGCGCCTGCCTTGTCGGTAAAACATGGGATTTCCATGTTAAAACAGCTTTGAACACGACGCTCGAAGAAAATCTGGAAATGATCCGTGACTCGCTTGCGGCTGCCAAACAACGCGGCCGCGAGCCGATGTTTGATTGTGAACATTTCTTTGATGGCTACAAGAACAACCCGGAATTTGCGCTTGATTGTGTGCGGGCAGCGCATGCGGGCGGGGCCAGCTGGGTGGTATTGTGCGATACCAATGGCGGCACCTTGCCGGATGCGGTTTTTGAGATTGTTCAAACGGTCAAAACAACATTGCCAGAGGTGAATTTGGGCATTCATTGCCACAATGATTCCGGCGTTGCTGTGGCCAATTCACTGGCGGCGATTGCGGCTGGCGCGCGGCAGGTGCAAGGCACCATCAATGGCATTGGTGAACGATGCGGCAATGCGGATCTGATCAGCCTGATCCCGACCTTGGTGCTGAAATCGGATTATGTGACGTCAGTTGCCGAAGCAAATTTACCAAAGCTGATGGGTTTGTCGCGGTTGCTTGACGAACGGTTGGGCCGCACACCAAACGCGCAAGCGCCCTATGTTGGCGCCGCGGCATTTGCGCATAAGGGCGGGCTGCATGCGTCGGCAGCGCAAAAAGACCCGCGCACCTATGAACATGTGCCGCCGGAAAAAGTCGGCAATGAGCGACAATATCTTGTTTCAGATCAGGCCGGCCGGTCAAATATGCTGGCACGTTTTGCGATGCTGGGCATCGAGATTGATGCCAAGGACGAGCGCATCGATACATTGATCAGCGTTGTCAAAGAAAAGGAATTTGAGGGCTGGGCGTTTGATTCGGCTGAAGCCAGTTTTGAATTGCTGGCGCGGCGTATGCTTGATGATGTGCCTGATTATTTTCGCATTGGCCGGTTTCGGGTGATGGATGAACGCCGGTTTAATGCCCGTGGTGAATTGGTGGTTGAATCTGAAGCCACAGCGACCATTTTTGTCGGTGATAATTCCTTTCATGAAGCGGCAGTCGGCAATGGGCCGGTGAACGCTGTTGATACCGCCATGCGCAAGGCACTTGTTGCGGCCTATCCAACGCTGGCAGATGTTGAACTTGTTGATTACAAGGTGCGGATTCTGGACGCTGTTGACGGGCAGGCCGGCACCGGCGCCATCACTCGCGTTTTTATCGAATTTTGCGTTCCCGATGGCACGGTATGGCGGACAGTCGGATTATCGACCAATATCATTGACGCGTCAGTTGCCGCGCTGGGTGACGGGATGATCTGGAAATTACTGCACGACAAGGTAGCCGGCCCGAAATCGACCCGGTGAGTGGCCATGGATAACGCCCGTCAAACCCGGCCCCCGGTGGTGATCCTTGCTCGCCCGCAGATGGGCGAAAATATTGGTGCGGCGGCGCGGGCAATGATGAATTGTGGTCTGTCGGATTTGCGGCTTGTGGCGCCACGTGACGGCTGGCCAAATGCCGCCGCCCTGCCAATGGCGGCTGGCGGCAAACCCATTATTGAAACCGCGCAGGTGTTTGACACGGTGGCGGCGGCAACCGCCGATATCAGCTTTTTGGCGGCAACTTCGGCGCGTCGGCGCGATCTTGCCATCCGGTCACTCGACCCGCGTGGCGCCGCTGAAATGATTGTGGCACATACGGCAGCCGCGCCTGATAACCCGCCAAACAACTCACCTGATGAGCAAAATCGAGCCGCTTTATTGTTTGGGCCGGAAGCCTCTGGTCTGGATAATGACGAGGTGGTTTTGGCCGATATTCTGGTCACAGCATCATTGAACCCGGCCTACCCGTCGTTAAATTTGGCGCAGGGGGTGTTGCTGATGGCATGGGAATGGCGCATGGCTGTTTTATATGCGGCCGGGCAAAACGCTGAGGTGCCAGGCGATGTGGCTCATCGGCCCGAGCGTGCCAGCGTTACCGGGCGTGCCAGCGTTGCCGAGCGCGATTATTTCTATAAGCGTCTTGAAATGGCGCTTGATGAGGGCGGGTTTTTCACCGCGCCTGATATGGTCGCAACGGTGAAACGCAATATCCGCGCCTTATTCAACCGGGCGGCACCCAGCAAACAGGAAATCAGCACACTGCACGGTATTTTACAGGCGCTGACACGCAACCGCAAAACATAGCTGCGCCGGTTTGGGGCAAGGCGGCGCCACTGTGGCTGCCAGCACTATATCGGTTATTGACAAATCCACCATATCTGCCTAATTTCCGCCCATTCTCGGGAACGTGGATTGCACCAGCGGGGTGTGATACCGGCCTTTTTGCCAGATTAGCGGTAAATTGACCCTACCGGGACAACAACAAAAAGGAGCCAGTACATGGCAAAATCTGATCATAAGCGGCACGCCGCGAAACATAAAATTGACCGCCGCCTTGGTGTGAATCTGTGGGGTCGTCCAAAATCACCTGTAAATGCCCGTGAATATGGCCCCGGCCAGCATGGCCAGCGCCGCAAAAAGCCAACCGACTTTGGTGTGCAGCTGATGGCTAAACAAAAGCTGAAAGGCTATTACGGCAATATTGGTGAAAAGCAATTTAAGAAATATTACGCCGAAGCCGTGCGCCGCAAGGGTGACACCGGGCAAAATCTTGTGGGTATTCTGGAATGCCGGCTTGATGCGGTGCTGTATCGCGCGAAACTGGTACCAACCGTGTTTTCGGCGCGTCAGACGATTAACCATGGCCATGTGTTGTTGAATGGCAAGCGGTGTAACATTGCATCGGTATTGCTCAAGCCCGGCGATGAAATCTCATTGAAAGAAAAGACCAAAACCATTCCGGCAGTGCTTGATGCGATTGCCTCGGTTGAGCGTGATGTGCCTGAATATATCGAGGCTGATCACAATAAATTCAGCGCCAAATTTGTGCGGGTGCCATCTTTGGACGAGGTGCCATACCCGGTGCAAATGGAACCAAATTTGGTTGTCGAATATTATTCACGTTAAGTCGGTCAGGCACCGCCTGAATTGATTTATAAAGATGTTAAACCGGGGGGTGCGTGCTGCATCGCCCGGTTTTTTGTTGGCATATCCGATCATATCGCCAACATGCAAATACCTGTCAGCTTTACACAAAGCGGGTGATGCGCGAAAATATTAACCTGTATAAAAACTTGGATTTGCTGAGATCAACTGAAACGTGAAGAACGGCCTTTGGCGTGTTTGGTTGAAAAACCCGTTTTTATAGAGGATTGGCAAGACAATGGTAACGGATCAAAGCCTTAATAATAATGGATGGCCAGAGCGCTATTTTGCGGTGATTTTTACCGCTCAACGCAGCCTGAGTGGTGATGATATTTATGATATAACGGCAGATCGCATGGTCTTGCTGGCAAGACGCCAGCCGGGGTTTTTGGGTGTTGAGTCGGTGCGCGGCGATGATGGTATCGGCATTACCGTGTCATACTGGGTCGATCGTGACGCCATTGCCAATTGGCGCCAGCAAGCCGAGCATCTGGCGGCCCAGGCGCTGGGCCGACAGGAGTTTTATGAATGGTACCGGGTGCGTGTCGCCGAGGTGGTGGCCGAACGTGCCTTTATCGCCAGCAACATCGTTGATGCGGCCGAGGGCGCCGGTGATGAGTGATTTAGCCGGTCTAGCTTGGCCGCGCGTCAACACCGTGGGTTTGGAACATTTCGGTTAGCTCGCCTGATTCATACATTTCACGAATGATGTCACAGCCGCCGACAAATTCGCCTTTTACATAAAGCTGCGGGATGGTTGGCCAGTCTGAATAGGCCTTAATGCCCTCGCGAATAGTGTCGTCTTCAAGCACATTGATGCCACGAAACTTGACACCAAGATGCGATAACACGCCAACAACAGCAGCGGAAAAACCACATTGTGGAAACACCGGTGTGCCTTTCATGAACAGCACCACAGTCTCACTGGCAATTTCATTATCAATACGGGTCTTCAGGGCATCGTCCAACATAATTTGGCTCCTCATTACAGCGATGTGCAAAAAATTTAGTTAACAGGTTATGCCGGGGCAGACGTCTGGAGTGCCAGTGCATGCAACTCGCCGCCCATGCGGCCGCCAAGGGCTTTATAAACCATTTGGTGCTGCTGCACACGGTTTTTGCCAGCAAAGGCAGATGACACCACGCGGCAGGCATAGTGATCACCGTCACCCCGCAAATCTTCGATGGTCACCACAGCATCGGGAAATGCGGCTTTGATCAGAGCTTCAATTTCGCTGGCTTGCATCGCCATTGGTCTGTCCTTTGTATCATGTCGCGCCAATGCGCGGTTGTTATCCGGCCATCAATGCCGGCAGGCATCCCTCAGACAGTGATCTGAGTGTCTTAACAGATATGGTGTCATGATCACCAAATTGCAATTCTGCTTGTGCGGTAACAGTGCCAATTCTGGCAATGGGAATAGCCGCGCTTTTGGCGGCCGCAATCAACGATTCGGCGTCGGGCGTTGTCACAACATAGCGCGCCTGATCCTCGCCAAAGGCCCAGCCATGCATATTGCCCGAAGCCGGCAGGGTAATATGCACGCCAAAGGATGTATGCAAGCTCATCTCGGCAACAGCAACGCCAAGCCCACCATCGCTGATATCATGCGCCGCAGTGACCAGTTTTTCGGCAATCAGTTGCCGCAAAAGATCGCCGGTGCGCTTTTCGGCATCAAGATCAACCGGTGGCGGCGCATAAATGGCAGTGACGCCGTGATGCGCGGCATAAAGTGATTCGCCCAGCCAGCCATCATCTGTGCTGTTATCCTGTCCAAGAATGAAAATATCCTGATCGGCCGCCACAAACTGATTGCCAACAGCCTCTGTGACATCATCAATAACGCCGACCATGCCAACCACCGGGCAGGGGCGTATCGCCACCCCGTCCGTTTCGTTATAGAGCGACACATTGCCGGATACCACGGGTGTATTGAGATGCAGCGCGGCTTTGCCCATGCCAACAACTGATTGCGCCAATTGCGCCATGATTTCAGGCTTTTCCGGGTTGCCAAAATTCAGATTATTGGTGATGGCAAGCGGCCGCGCGCCAATAGCGCAAATATTGCGATAGGCCTCGGCAACGGCCTGTGCGCCACCTGTTTGCGGATCAGCCTCGACATAACGCGGGGTGCAATCTGTGGTAATCGCTAGCCCGCGCTGGCTGCCATGTACCCTGACCAACGCGGCATCACCGCCCGGCCCGGCAATGGTATCGGCCATCACGTCGCTGTCATATTGTTCATAGACCCAACGGCGGCTTGCCAGATCAACATGCGCAAACATCGCTTGCAGCACCGCGGTAATGGGATCATCGGTGGTGACATCGCCGCTGGCAAGCTGTGGCCGATCGGGCACAGGGTTTTGCGGGCGATCATATTCAGGCGCATCGTCAACCAGCGGTGCGAGCGGGATATCACAGGCCGTGCCGCGGTCTTTCAGCAATACCAACCGGCCGGTTTCGGTGACCTGACCAATCGGCATAAAATCCAGATCCCATTTATCAAAAATTGCCCGCGCGGTCTCTGTGGCATCCGGCTTGAGCACCATTAACATACGTTCCTGCGATTCGGACAGCATCAATTCATAGGCGGTCATGCCATCTTCGCGTGCTGGCACAAGGTCAAGGTCAATTTCCATGCCGAGCCCGCCTTTGGAGGCCATTTCAACCGAAGAAGATGTCAGCCCGGCAGCTCCCATATCCTGAATCGATAACACCGAGTCTGACGCCATCAATTCCAGACAGGCCTCCATCAGCAATTTACCGGTAAACGGGTCGCCAACCTGCACGGTCGGACGTTTGCTCTCGGTTTCATCGGAAAATTCGGTCGATGCCATGGTGGCGCCATGGATGCCATCGCGGCCGGTTTTTGCCCCGACATAAATCACCGGGTTACCGGGGCCGGTGGCGGCTGAACGGAAGATACGGTCACTGTTGGCCAGACCAACAGCCATCGCATTCACCAGAATATTACCATTATAGGATTTGTCGAAATTAACCTCGCCGCCGACTGTCGGGATGCCAATGCAATTTCCATATCCGCCAATGCCAGCGACAACACCGCTGAGCAGATGCCGGGTCTTTTCATGGTCTGCCGCGCCAAAACGCAAAGCGTTGAGCAGGGCAACCGGGCGCGCGCCCATGGTGAACACATCGCGCAAAATACCACCGACACCGGTCGCCGCCCCTTGATAAGGCTCAATAAATGACGGGTGATTATGGCTTTCAATCTTAAAAATCGCGGCAAGGCCATCGCCGATATCAACAGCACCGGCGTTTTCGCCCGGCCCTTCAATCACTTGCGGACCGTCAACGGGCAATGTTTTGAGCCATTTTTTCGAGGATTTATATGAACAATGTTCCGACCACATCGCTGAAAAAATGCCTAATTCACACTGGTTTGGGGTGCGATCAAGGCGCTTTAAAATGAGCTCCCACTCATCACGCGACAAACCCATCGCGGCGGCATCATCAAAAGTCATCAATTGATCTTGTTGCGTCATGACATCAATGCCTCAAGTGATTTTGAAAGTAAGGTGGCGCCGTCAGTGCTGTTATGCAGTGGTGACACGGCACGTTCCGGATGTGGCATCATCCCCATGACCCGCCCGTTAGGTGACAGAATGCCGGCAATATCACGCGCCGCGCCATTTGGGTTGGCTGGCCGCTCGGCATCATGGCTGATATAGCGAAAGGCGATCTGACCATTATCCTGCAACCTGTCGAGCGTTTCCTCGTCAGCGAAATAATTGCCCTCATTATGCGCCACCGGAATGTCCAGTGACTGGCCAACTGATAAGCCTGCGGTAAAGGGTGACTGCATGCTGTCGCATGTTTCCAGACGTACCATCCGACAGCTAAAACGAAGTCCGGCATTGCGCATCAGCACGCCCGGCAGCATGCCGGTTTCGGTCAGCACCTGAAAGCCGTTGCACACCCCCAAAACAGCACCGCCGCGCGCGGCATGATCCATCACTGCATGCATGATTGGTGAACGGCCGGCCAAGGCGCCGCAGCGCAAATAATCGCCGAATGAAAACCCGCCGGGGACGATCACCAGATCGACCGGATCAAGGCTTGCTTCTTTGTGCCACACCAAAGCTGGGCGGCGATTGGTTAATTGTTCAATGGCAACCATCATATCGCGGTCACAATTTGAACCGGGAAACACTGTGATTGCGACGCGAATTGAGGCCAGAGAGGAAAGTGTCATAATTTGCTTCGTGGTGAGAGTTGCGTGATGCGTTAAGTTTCGTCGGCTATGTCAATCGTGTAATCTTCAATCACGGTGTTTGATAACAAGGTCTCGCACATGCGCGCAACACGTTGGCGCAGACGCGCCGGGTCGGTCTCGTCAATATCCAGCAGGATTTGTTTGCCAACACGTACATCACCGACTTCGCTGAACCCAAGATCGCCAAGCGATCTGGCGATAGCGCGCCCCTGCGGATCCAACACACCTTCTTTCAGGGATATATTCACTATGGCTTGCATCAGTTTGCCTTTTAATTTGTTGTTTCGATGGTTTGTTTGTCTCGTTACTTGTCCAGATCCGGTATTTCAACACCAAGGCGACTGGCGATTTCCTGATAGGCTTCGCGCAACCCGCCGAGATCACGCCGAAACCGATCTTTATCCATTTTTTCGTTGGTTTGCGAGTCCCATAAGCGGCAGTTATCCGGGCTGATTTCATCGGCCAGCATGATCACATTATCGTCGCTGTCATCCGGGTCATGATAAAACCGGCCAAATTCAAGTTTGAAGTCAATCAGCCTGACACCGATGCCGAGAAACAGGCCCGTGAGAAAATCATTGATGCGCAAACTGTCCTCAACCATGATTTCCAGCTCGTCCGGCGTTGCCCAGCCAAAGGTGAAAATATGTTCAGGCGCAATGATCGGGTCACCGAGGCTGTCATCTTTCAGGCAGAATTCGACCAGCGTGTTGTTCAGCATCGCCCCTTCCTCGAGACCAAGGCGCGGACAGATAGAGCCTGCGGCGACATTGCGGACAACAACCTCAATCGGAATAATCTCTAATTTGCGGATAAGCTGTTCGCGGTCATTCAGGCGGGTGATGAAATGATGCGGTATGCCTAAATCGCCAACCGCTGTCATGATATGTTCGCTGATGTAATTATTAAGCACACCTTTGCCGCTGATCACATCTTTTTTCTGGGCGTTAAAAGCTGTGGCATCATCTTTGAAATATTGCACAAGTGTGCCAGCTTCAGGCCCTTCAAAAATCACTTTGGCCTTGCCTTCATAAAGCTGTTGTCTGTCTGTCATTTTTGTCGATGTCCTAATGCTGGTGGCAGGCGTCGTTGACTCACCCGAAAACGCGTTTGAAAATTGTATCTACATGCTGAAAATGCTGGTTCAGATCGAACAAGGAATCGAGTTCCTGATCGCTGAGATGCGCGCTGACATCTGCATCAGCTTTTAAATTATCAAGGTAACTGCCGCCCTCTGCCCAGATTTTCATCGCATTACGCTGAACATAGACATAGGCATTTTCGCGGCTCACACCTTTTTGCGTCAGTGCCAGCAACACCTGTTGTGAATGCACCAACCCGCCCAATTGATCCAGATTGGCCTGCATGTTCTCGGGGTAGACCAGCAGATTTTCAACAACGCCGGCCAGCCGGTGCAGGGCAAAATCAAGCGCGATGGTGGCATCCGGGGCAAACACCCGCTCTACCGACGAATGCGAGATATCGCGTTCATGCCACAAGGCAACATTTTCCAGTGCCGGCACCACCGCGGCGCGGACAATACGGGCAATACCGGTCAGATTTTCGGTTAATACCGGATTGCGCTTATGCGGCATTGCCGATGAACCTTTTTGGCCAGCCGAGAAAAATTCCTCGGCTTCACGCACTTCGGTACGCTGCATATGGCGTATCTCAACCGATAGCCGTTCGATCGAGCTGGCGATGACGCCCAATGTGGCAAAATACATCGCATGCCGGTCGCGCGGGATCACCTGGGTCGAAACAGGTTCAATTTCGAGACCCATTTTTTCCGCCACATGTTCTTCGACAAATGGATCAATATGCGCAAATGTCCCGACAGCGCCAGAAATGGCACAGGTTGCCACTTCACGGCGGGCCGCAACAAGCCGCTCGCGACAGCGGCTGAATTCAGCGTAAAAGCTGGCAAATTTCAGCCCAAGCGTTGTCGGTTCAGCATGAATGCCATGGCTGCGGCCAATGGTGGCGGTGCGCTTATGCTCATGCGCCCGAGACCGCAGACCGGCCAGCAAACGATCAAGCCCGGCCAGCATCAAATCACTGGCACGGCTTAACTGCACCGATAAGGTCGTGTCGAGAACGTCAGATGATGTCATGCCCTGATGGACAAAACGCGCATCCTCGCCAACATATTCAGCAAGATTCGTCAAAAAGGCGATGACATCATGTTTGGTTTCGCGCTCGATATCATTAATGCGTTCGATATCAAAGGCACCACGCTGCCAGATTGTGGCCGCGGCATCGCTTGGAATTACGCCGAGTTTTGCTTGCGCATCACAAGCATGCGCCTCAATTTCAAACCAGATCTGAAATTTGCTTTCCTCCGACCAAATTGCGGTCATCTCAGGCCGGGAATAACGAGGAATCATACGAACAATACCTTTTGCGTTAACAGATGTCAGGTTGTAACATTGAGGCCGGTAAAAAGCCAGAACTTAGCAATAATTTGTGGCTAATATGGTAGGGGACACACAATATGCTGTTTCGACGTATTTTAATGACTGCGCTGATGGCCGCCGCCCGCAACCCTGCCGTGCAGAAAAAAGCGGGTGAAGCCGCTGGCAAAGCGCTAAACGCGGCGCGTCCTGGCTTGCTGACGGCGAGCCGGAAAGCTGGCGAGATGACCCGTAAATTGTCGAAAAATATCAAAAAGAAATGAGGCGGCAACAGGCGCGGCGGTGCGGCTTACAAATGCCCAAGACTTTTGAAGCTGACGCATGTGGTATCGGCAATGATCAGATGGTCATGCAGGGCAATCCCCATCACCGCAAGCGCCTTTTCGATATCGCGTGTGACATCAATATCGGCGCGTGACGGTTTGAGCTCACCACTGGGATGATTATGCAGTAGAATCACCGCTTGCGCTTGATGCTTTAATGCAGCATTCACCACTTCGCGCGTGTAAACAGCGGTCTGGTTGACGGTGCCAACTGACATCGTCTCTTCACTGATTAACCGGTTTTGATTGTCCAGACATAAAATAATAAAATGTTCGCGACGTTCATGTGCCAGACGATTGATACAATAATCCTGCACATCGACCCAGTTGCGCAAGACCGACTGGTTTTTGATACGCGAGTGGCTTAGATGAAGCGCCGCCGCTTCGGTGATTTTGATCGCGGCAATGGCTGCCGGCCCGACCTGATCCAGCTGTTGCAATGTTTCCACCGGGGCACGCAAGACACCGGCGAGCGAACCCAATTCTCGCATAAGCCGCTTTGCCATGGGTTTGGTATCACCGCGCGGATTGCTGGGATAAAGAATCATCTCCAGCTCTTCACGATCGGTCAGGGTCGC
>ERZ802821.579-NODE-579-length-20584-cov-56.5094_pt1 | contig 20584 bp, 18 predicted proteins | sample MGYA00345648_ERZ802821 | MGnify/ENA primary metagenome ERZ802821 (study PRJEB30503, sample SAMEA104212357) | marine metagenome | biome: Westerlies Biome; feature: [SRF] surface water layer (ENVO:00010504) within the epipelagic zone...; material: water... | reverse complement strand
GTGCGCTCCAGGGCCAGCAGGTCTCGGGAATCGGCCACCACACAGATCAAACCGTTGCGGCGCTCCGGGTTGCGGCAGATCTCGCATTCCGGATCGGCCGACAGATGAAAGCAGGTCTGGCACTGACCCACCTGGGTGCGGGCCGCCAGTAGGGCATCAGCAAACTGGCGGATCTGCTCCTCCGGCTGGTTCAGCAGATGCAAGGCAAGCCGTTGCGCCGTGCGCGGGCCAATCCCTGGCAACCGCTCGAACTGATCGATCAGCCGGGCCAACGGTCTTGTGAAGCCGCTCAGGGGTCTGCCGCCGATGGTTCGGACTCTAGGCAGAATGCACCGATCTGCTCCGGTTTTGATGCAGCTGCTCCGCTCCCTCTCCCGCCTGCTCGTCTGCGGGGTCCTGGCGATGGCCCTGGGAGCCTGTGCGGCTGGACCAACCGCAGGGCTGCAGTCGTATCAGAGCCCCGATGGCCGCTTCGCCTTCCTCTATCCCACCGGTTGGACCCAGGTGCAGGTGAGCAATGGGCCGCGGGTGGTGTTTCACGACCTGATCCACAGCGATGAGACCGTGAGCCTGATGGTGAACAAGGTGGATGAGAACAACGACCTCACCGAACTTGGCAGCGCTGTTGCGGTGGGAGAGCGGCTACGTCGTGAGGTGATCGCCACCGCCGGCAGCGGGCGCACCGCCGAGCTGGTGGAAGCCCAGGAGCGTGAGGTGAATGGTCACACCTTCTACGACCTTGAATATGCGGTGCACCTGGAAGACCGCGACCGCCACGAACTGGCGACGGTGGTGGTTGACCGGGGCCGCCTCTACACCCTGGCCACCAGCGTCAACGAAGACCGCTGGGAGAAGGTGAATGACCTCTGCGGACGGGTGGTGCGCTCGCTCAACCTGCTGGTTTGATCAATTCGGCCAGGTGGTTTCCAGATAACTGATGCCACCGCGGCTGAAGGGTCGTGCTTCCAATCGATGCGCATCGAGATCAGTGCTGATTAATCCCGTGGCAAGACCAGCCATCTGAAGCGGATTGAGGTCGGTTTGCACCTGCGTGCGCACCACGCCCAGCAACAGCGGCAGCTTCAAAAGATTCTGCGGCTGCCGCAAACGATTCGCCAAACCCTTCAACGCCAGTTGCTGCCGTTCCAGACGTCCAAAATCGCCAGATCCATCGTTACGCCAACGCAGAAATCCTTCCAACGCCTTGCCGCTCAACACCTGACGCCCAGGCTGCAGATCAATCACCAGATCCTGGCTGCGATCCACGTAATACAGCCGTTTGGGCACGTCTACTTCAATGCCGCCCACCAAATTGGCCAGCAACGGCAACGTCTGAAGCGACACCACCACGTGATGACGCACCGGCCGGTTCATCAGCCGCGTCAGCTCCCGCTCCACCGCCTCTGGTCCACCGCGCCTCAGCAATCCATTGATCTTCATCGCCCCGAATCCATCCGGGTTGATGTAGCTATCGCGGGGAATCTGCGTGATGCGCGTGCTGCCGGGCTTCACCTTCAACGTGAAGATCGTGTCGGTGTTGCTGCCACCCGCGTCCTGCCCCAGCACCACCACTTCGCCGATGCCAAGGCCCCACCAACCGGCCAGGGGATGACGCCGAGCCAACGGCACCGACACCAGCAATCCAACGGCCAGGCCCAAGCCGCACACCTGCCAAAGCGGGCGATGGCGCAAATTGGAGAACAGCGCGGCCATACCGTCACGCTAATCCCGTCTTGACGCGTTCTTAACCGAACAACCGTCGGGGGGTTCCCCTCCAACGCAACAGTTCAGACCAGCGGATCGCTGATCACCATCGACGCGCAGGGCAACTGACTGATCAACTTGCTGGTGCGATCGCTGCCGGGAATCGGCAGTCCGGCGACACGCCGGCGTTGGGTGCGCAGGATCACCAGGTCGTGGTCGCGGCTGAGGCGATGGATGGACCCATCGATGCCGGGCCCCCGCACGATCACGATGTGGAAGCGATCAGCGGGAATCCCGGCCGGTCGCCAACGGATCAACTGTTCCTCCATCCACTGCCGATCCGATCCGCTGAAGCGGGGATCATGCACGTGCAGCAGCGTGATCCGGGTGCGTTGGTTCTCCGGGGCGCTGTTGATCACCCGCAGGGCCAATTCCACCTGTTCACGGGCACTGGCGGAGAGATCCTTGATCGGCACCAGGATGCGATGCATCGCCGCATCGGCATGACGGCCAAGGTTCACCACCACAACAGGGCAGTGGGCCGTTCTACACACGCCATCCACGATGTCGCCCATCAACCAGGCCCGCAGCTGGTCCTGGCGGCCGGCACCGATCAGCAGCAGATCCGCTGCCTGTTCCAGCGCCGTGCGGCTCATGCCACCGGCCACGTCCTCATCCAGCCGCAACAGCGTGCGGGTGGGCACCTGCAGGTCGGCTCCGATCGACTCCGCCACCCTCAGCCGGGAGCGGGCCGCCGCCACCGCCCGGTTCAGACCGCCGCGCACCTCCTCCAAACTCGGGTTCACCATCGCCAGGGGCAGCAACAGACCGTCGCCACCGGCGGAGCCCCGCAGCAATCTTGAGGCCATGGTGATCAGCCCCTGCTCATTGCTGGGATTCGCCACGGGCACCACGATCCGCAGTGGCCGTTGCACCACTTCGCTGACCCCCTCCAAAGCGGAAACCTCCTCCCCGAAGCTGGCGGGAAGCGTGCCCTGACGCGCCTCGTTCAGACGGGTGACCGAACGCTCCGTCAGGATCGGCCCGAGGGTGGCCGTCACCACCATCACCGCCAGCACAGCGTTGAGCACCGTCTGGTTGAGCAGCCCCGCCTGGAAGCCGATGAAGGCTGTGGCCAGGGTCGCCGCCACCTTGGGCATGGTCAGCGACCACATCATCAGGATCTGCGGGCGGCGGTAGCCGAACAATGCGCCGCTGATCCAGGAGGCCAGACCTTTGCCGCCGATGGCCCCCACCAGCATCAGGCCGGTGAACTGGTAATTGCTGAGGCTGGCCCCGAGGCTGCCCACATCAAGCAGCAGACCCAGATCGATGAAGAAGATCGGGATGAACAGCACACCACCCACAAAGATCACCTGCTCCTTCACCCGCCCCTCCGGCAGCACCGAATTCACGGCCAGGCCGGCCAGGAAGGCACCGACAATTTTTTCCACGCCCGCCAACTCGGCCCCCAGGGACGCCAGGAACAGCGCCACCAGCACCGCCAGCACCATGCGGTTCTCGTCATTGATGCCGCGCAGCACCAGCCGTCGCCCCAGCCAGCGGATGCCCACCACCACCAGCACAGCGAACAGGCCGATCCTCAGCAGCAACAGGCCCAGGCCCACTCCGCTGAGATCGCCTTGGCCGAGGCCCAGGCCCACCGCCAGCAGCAGCAGCGCCACGATGTCGGTGAAGATCGTGCTGCCGACACTCACCACCACCGACTCATCCTTCTGAGCGCCGTAACTGCGGACGATCGGATAGCCCAGCGGCGTGTGGGTGGCCATCAGGGCCCCCAGCAACAGGCAGGAGACGGAGGCGAACCCGGCCAACAGGCCGATGCTGACGCCGGTGCCGACACCGATCAGAAGGATCAGCAGGCCATAGATGAAGGAGCGGCGTTTGACCCGGTTGAACTCCTCCAGATCAATTTCCAGCCCCATGGTGAACAGCAGGTACACCGCCCCCAGATCGGAGAGCAACCGCACCGTTTCGCTGCCGCTGTCCACCCAGTTGAGGGCGTGTGGTCCCACCACAACGCCGGCAACCAGCAGCCCCACCAGATCCGGCAAACCGATCCGGCGGATGAGGGGCGGCACCGCCGCACTGATCGCCACCAGCAGCGAAAACACGCCGAGGGGGTGATGCATCACCTGGCCGATGGAGGCCTGCATGGCCATGACAGTCGGGCCGATTGGCGACCCCAGCATGGTCAGCCGATGCGCCTCCTACAACGCCTGCTTCAGGAAGCGATAAGCCGTTCGCCGGCCTGCACCTGCCAGAGGTTGGCGTAAACACCCCCGTGGGCCAGCAGCTCGTCATGGCGACCCTGTTCCACAATCCGTCCCTGCTCCATCACCACAATCCGATCGGCGTGGCGCACCGTGCTCAGCCGATGGGCGATCACCACGGTGGTGCGGTTGCGGGTGATCTGGTCCAGTGAGCGTTGAATCGCCGCTTCGGTGTCGTTGTCAACGGCGGCCGTGGCCTCATCCAGCACCAGCACGGGCGCGTCTTTGAGGATCGCCCGGGCCAGAGCGATGCGCTGACGCTGGCCACCGGAAAGGCGTTGGCCACGCTCGCCAACAAGGGTGTCGTAGCGATCCGGCAGCGCTTCGATGAAACCAGCCGCCTCCGCCAGACGGGCGGCCTGCTCGATAGCCAAAGGATCAGGGTTGGCAACGCCATAGGCGATGTTCTCAGCCACCGTGCCGTGGAAGAGGTAGACGTCCTGGCTCACCAGCGCGATCGCACCCCGCAGATCCCGAAGCTGCAGCTGTTCGATCGGACGGCCGTCCAGAAGGATTCGCCCCCCCTGACGCTCATAGAGGCGCAGCAGCAGTTTCACCACCGTGCTTTTACCGGAGCCGGTGGACCCAACGATGCCGACCGTTGCCCCGGACGGCACCACCAGATCGAAGCCCTGCAACAGAGAAGCCCGCCCCGGGTAAGCGAAATCCACCTGCTCAAAGCGAATCTCTCCTCGCACCAGCCGTCGGTCCAGCGGGGTCTGGCCGCTGCGGATCGTGACTGGGGTGTCGATCAGATCCAACACCCGCTGGGTGGAGGCCATGGACCGCTGGTACTCATCAAGCGTGCGGCCGAGGGCCGTGAGCGGCCATAGCAGCCGCTGGGTGATGAACACCAGAACGCTGTAGGTGCCCACAGCCAACTGGCCACTTAAAGCCTGGAAACCACCCACCAGCAGGATGGCCACGAAGGCGAAGAGGATGGCAAAACGGATCAGGGGGATGAAGGCCGCCGACAGGCGGATCGCCCGGCCATTGCTCTCCAAGTAGGCAAGGCTTTCCGCTTCAAGCCGTTGCGCTTCCAACGGCTCGGCGGTGAAGCTCTTGATCGTGAGCATGCCACCGAGGTTGTTGGCCAGGCGGGAGGCGAGATCACCGGCGCGGGCTCGCACCTCGCGATAACGGGGGGCCAGTTGCCGTTGAAACCGCAGCGACCCCAGCAGGATGACGGGGATCGGCAGATAGGCGAACAGGGCCACCTCAGGAGCCACCACGGCCATGCCGATGCCCACGATCAGCACCGTGGTGATCAGTTGCAGGATCTGGTTGGCGCCGCGATCGAGAAAGCGTTCCAGCTGGTTGATGTCATCGTTCAGCACCGCCATCAGGCGGCCGCTGCTGTCCTGCTCAAAAAAAGCCAACTCCAGCCGTTGGAGGTGGTCGTAGGCCTCCAGCCGCAGACGATGCTGGGTTGTCTGGGCCAGGTTGCGCCAGAGAACGTCGTACAAGTACTCGAACAGGGACTCCGCCGCCCAGATCACAAAGGTGAGCAGCGCCAGCACCCACAGCTGCTGGGAGACGGTCTGGATGCCGAAGCTCGCCAGCAGGGACTGCTGACCACGCACCACCACATCCACAGCCAAGCCGATCAAGGCCGGAGGAGCGAGGTCAAAGAGCTTGTTGAGCAGCGAGCAGATCACCGCCGTGATCACAAGACGGCGCTGGGGCGCCAGATGACGCAGCAACCGCACCAGGGGTAAAGACCTTGTTGTGATGGTTCGATCCGTCACGGTTCTGAAGCTCCTGAAGGCCTGATAACGGGATCACAACAAACAAAACAACAGGGATCAGCACACATCGCTGACCCCTGCCGGAGATCGATCTTGAGCGTGTCGGAACGCTGCTCTGAAGTTCGCTCAGCCGCGATAACCGCCGCCACCGCCACCACGAGGTCCGCCTGAACGCTCACGAGGCGTGGCCTTGCTGACGCGGATCATGCGGCCCATCCACTCAACCTCCTGAAGGTCGTCGATGGCTTTCTGTTCGTCTTCGTCGTTGACCATCTCGACAAACGCGAAGCCGCGCTTGCGTCCGGTCTCTCGATCCAGGGGCAGGCTGCAGTTCTTGACTTCGCCGTATTCACTGAAGAGATCGAACAGATGCTCCTGCTCCGCCTGGAACGAGAGATTGCCGATGTAGATGGTCATGGAGCGTGGAACCGTTGGATGTGCTCGGGTGCATGAACCGGTTCCGAAGCTCGGAGAAAGCCGGGGGTCAAGCCTGAACGTGATGACGTTACAGGGGAGTCGCACGAAACAACACAGGAAGCGGAAGGAAACCGAAAGAGTTCACGGCGGACAGCTGAGCCAGCCCATTGTCATGAGATCACAACAAAAGGAGGGGTATGGATGGACTGCATCTGCAAGCACTGCAATGGACGGACGACGGTGAGCTCTGTTCAACCGATCGCTGCGCTCTGCTGACAACCTTGATAGCGAGCAGCCTTCCTGAGGTTCAAATGGAGCTCATCGCCCTGATGGAGCGAACCCCCATGGATCTGGAGATGCTGACGCCCGATGTGAGCGTCTGCTGATCAGGAGTCGAGCGGGAAGCGCTGGGCTGCCTCTGTTTTGCAGGTCTCGCGGGCCTCGTTCAGATCCGCACCTTGGGACACCTGTTCGAGAAAACAATCGCAGGTGAACGTGCCCATCCCCTCAGGAGGGGTCAACCCAGCATTGGCCATGGCTGCCTCAAAGGCAGCCATGCAGAAGCGGCGGATGGTGTTCTCTTCAGCCGCGGCCGGGGCAGTTGCCACCGAGACGATCACGGCAAGGACAACGGCGGCGATCACGACGCCTGAGTGATCTGCAGCTCCCGGTTCATCACCCGAAGCCGCCGCAAGCTGTTGAAGACATCCTCCGGCATGCCCTTAGGCAGATCCACAAAGCTGTGGTTGTCGAAAATCTGAATCCGGCCGATCGCACGGCCCTGCAGACCGGTTTCTCCGGCGATGGCCCCGACGAGGTTGCCGGGCTTGACGCGATCACGGTGCCCAACCTCGACGCGATAGCGCTGCATGTTCTCTTCCGGAGCACGTGCCGGACGATCGGAGCGGCGCTCTCTCCGTTCGCCGCCCCGATCACGATCACGATCGCGGCGCTGGTTGTTGTGAATCCACTCGTCGTCGCCCTTCTGGCGCAGCAGAGGCTCAGGGCCGATGGCCATGCTGAGGGCGGCGTAGGCCAGTTGCTCAGGGCTGAGCTCCAGTTCCGTGCCGATGCGTTGCAACAGCTCTTTCAGCAGCGCCGCTTCTTCCTCATAGGGCCGCTCGTTGTGGGCTGCTTCGCTGAGGCGTTTGTGCAAACGATCGAGTCGACCCTGGTTAATCGCGGAGTTGCCTGGCACCTCCATCGCCTCGATCGGCTGGCCGGTTGCCCGCTCAAGGTTGTTGATGAAGCGACGCTCGCGCGGGGTGACAAACAGCACGGCCTCCCCCGTGCGACCGGCCCGGCCGGTACGACCGATGCGGTGGACGTAGGCCTCGCTGTCGAACGGCATGTCGTAGTTGATCACCAACCCGATGCGATCCACATCCAGGCCCCGAGCGGCCACATCGGTGGCCACAAGGATGTCGACGGAGCCACTGCGCAGCCGTTCCACCGTCCGCTCCCGCTGGTTCTGCGGCACATCACCGTTGAGCACGGCCACCTGATGCCCGCCCGCCTCAAGCGTCTCGGCCACGGTGAGGGTGATGGCCTTGGTGCGGGCGAAAATGATCACCCCTTCACCACCGCAGGCATCGAGCACCCGCTGCAGAGCCTCCAGCTTGTGGGGCATCGGCACGGTGATCGAACGCTGGCGAATCCGTTTGCCTTCCTGATCCTTGGTGCGGATCGTGACCTCGGCTGGATCCTTCAGATAGCGCTTCGACAGCCGACGGATCTCCGGTGGCATGGTCGCGGAGAACAGCACCACCTGCCGTTCCTGCGGCAGTTGCTCCAGGATCCACTCGACATCGTCGATGAAGCCCATCCGCAGCATTTCATCGGCCTCATCCAGCACCAGGCTGCGTAGGCCGGAGGTGTCCAAGGTGCCCTGCCGCATGTGATCCATCACCCGGCCCGGTGTCCCCACCACAACGTCCACGCCACGGCGCAGGGTGTTGATCTGAGAACGGAAGTCGGTCCCCCCGTAAACCGCCAGCACCTTCAGGTGCGGATGCCCAGCGGAATAGGCCTTGAAGGAATCAGCCACCTGCATGGCCAGTTCGCGGGTGGGTGCCAGCACGAGGGCCTGCGGGGTTTTCTGGCCACTGGCGAGCCGTTCGAGCAACGGCAACGCGAAGGCCGCCGTTTTTCCGGTGCCGGTCTGGGCCTGGCCCACCAGGTCACGCCCCAGCATCAATTCAGGGAAGGCCGCCTTCTGAATCGGTGAAGGCTCGCTGTACCCCTTATCGGCCAGGGTCTTCAGCAATGCCTCACTGAATCCGAAACCATCAAATCCAGATTCCGGTTGCTGGGCGTCGATCGTTGTGGTGAAGACTTCAGGAGACGCCTGCTCCGAAGTGGCCTGCTCAGGCAGCGAAGATGCGGACAGATCGACGGTGCACGGGGTCTCCCCGAGCTGTTGGTCATTCATGGTGGTAGGCCCTGGCCTGATTGATCTCTGAAATCAGGCTCACAACCTCCCGGCGACTGAAAAATCGCTCTCTGGTTGTGTTGCCTACGCTTCAAAGGTTGATTTTTAATTTATCACCCGGCCGTAATCATCCTGCAGGCGTTCGATGTCGTCCTCCCGCAAATCGTTGCCGTGTTGGACCTCGAGGATGACCAGGTCAGATTGGTCACTGCGGGCGCGATGCAATGCACCACAGGGAATGGTGAGCATCACGCCGGCCTTGGCCTCCAGCCAGCGTTCACCACACAGAAGGGCACCATCTCCGGCCACCACCGTCCAGCTCTCACTGCGGTGGCGATGACGCTGGAGTGACAGTTGCCGACCACGGCGAATCAGCAGTCGCTTCACCTTGTAACCGGGAGCGGCCAGCAGGTCTTCGTACCAGCCCCAGGGCCGTTCAACCCGCATCAGCGATCGACAGTGGTGATCAGATCCAGGCTGCCACGGGCCCGCGTGATGGCTGTGTACAAGAGACAGCTGTCGTAAGCGATGTTGTCCTCCTGCAGCGGTGGCCACAGCACGGTGACCCGGTCAGCCTCGCTGCCCTGGGCCCGATGAATCGTGAGCGCCAGAGCCGGCTCCAGGGACGTCAACCGAGCTGGATGCAGCCGGCGGATCTGCGGCTGCCCATCCGCTGCCATCACGCGGAACAGCACCCGACTCTGCTCGCCGGATCCCAGCTTGACCCCGAGATCACCATTGGCGAGCCCCAGCTCCGGCTGATTGCCACCACAGATCACCGGTACCCCCTCCGGCCAATGCAACGGGTCCATCCAGCCCCCTCCACCCAAGAGCGATCGGTGCACGTCCTCAAGGCTCCAGGGTCCACGCCGGCGAGGGCAGAGCAGCAAATCGTTCTCCAGTTCCAGCAGCAACTGATCCGCGGCGTCGTTCAGCTCAGACTCCGGCATCTCCACCAACCCCGTCGCCAAGGCTGAGAGGCGCTGATGGCGATCCCGCCAGCCATCCCGCACCGATGGCGGCAGCCGCCGCAGACTGGCCCGCTGGTGCTGAACGTTGGCCGTTGCCGGCAGCTGCTCCAGATCCCGCCTGAACGCCTCGATTCCCTGCTGACGCAGGGTCGTGGCCAACGCCGCCAAGGCACCGCGGTTGCGGTAAGTGTGCACCAGATGAACTGCAGCAGAACCAAAGCGCTCACGCACGGCGGGATCCTGCAACCGTTGCCAGACCGCACCACTCCCCACCGGAGGCAACTGCGCCGGATCACCGACCAGCAACAGCCGGCACGCATCCGGCAACGCCTCCAGCAGGGCGCTCATCAACTCCAGATCCACCATCGACATCTCATCAACCACCAGCAGATCCAGCTCCAGCGGTCGCTGACGATGGCGACGGAACCCATCCCCGGCGGCCTCCAGCCAGCGATGCAGCGTGAAACAGGGCAGCTCGTTCAACCCAGGCCGCACCGCATCCCCCAACCGACGCGCTGCTTTACCGGTGGGTGCCGCCAGCCCAATGCGCAATGTGGGATGGCGCTGGCTCGCCCGCCGCAGCAGCTCCACCACCGTGCTGGTCTTGCCCGTGCCCGGGCCGCCACTGAGCAGCACCACGGCGGCACCATCCATGGCCAACACCGCAGCCTGTTGCTCGGGATTGAGCGTGCTCGGGGGCTCTGGGGCCTCCTGAGGGGTAGGCAGGGATGGCGGCTGTCGCTCCAGCAGCTGCTCCACCACCCCCTCCATGGCTTCCAACCAGCGCCGCCAGCCGATCCGCTCGCCCCGCTGCAGCAGCGGCGAGTTGTCCCCCTCCAGCCAGCCACTGGCTTGAACCACCGCAGCCCGGTCCGGCGTGAGCGGCAGATCCAGCTCACCCCGCTCCAGCGCATCCACCAGGGCCTGGCTGAGTTCGGCCAGGGCGGGTCCATCGACTGCCGGCGGGCAGCGGCGCACCAGGGCAGCGTGGACCGCTGCGGCAAAGGCCGGAGACCAGCTGCTGCTCATACCGCCACCTGCTGCAGCATCCGATCGAGGGCCAGGACCCGTTGCAATGGTGCCGGCTCCACGATGCGTCCTGGCCCTTTTTCTCCGGAGCTGCCAATGCTCTGACCGGGCATTCCCCGCAGAAAGACATAGACATAACCGCCGAGATGACGCTCCGGCACATAGCCGGGCAGTCGCCACTGCAGGTGCCGGTGCAGGGCCACCAGATACAGATGGGCCTGCAGGGGGTAGTGGTGATGCCGCATCTGCTCCTCCATCGCCACCTGGTCGTAGTGGCGTGGGCCGCAGCAGCTGGGGGAGCCGGGCTCGCCGCGTTCACCGATCCAGTTGCTTTTCCAGTCCGCCACCCACCAGCGAGCCTGCAGGGGATCAGCAGCATCGCTGAACACCAGGTCAATCGATCCGGTCAGAAAACCGCGACTGTTCACCTGCAGGCTGCTGAGCTGATCGATGTAATCGCGGCCAAAGCGAGCCTCTGGATCCAGTCGAAACGCCTCGACGAGGTCATCCGTGCGGGCGTGACGCACCGGCAGATCAAAGCTGAGCTCATGCAAGCGGCGATCCGGCGTTAAGGCGCTGAGGGGCAGGGCCGCCAGTGGTCCCCCCAACGGGGTGTCCAGCACCTGCTGCAGCCCCTGTTCCACCGCCTCGCGCCAGTCCAGGGACAGTCCTGATCGCTGCAGTTCCTGCTCGATCACAGGGCCCCAATCACCGGAGCACTGGAAGGGCAGTTGCTCGAGCATGCGGTGCAGGCAATCCCCGGCCGCAGCACCCCGGGGGAAGTCCGCCAAAGGCCCCCGATCCGGCCACTCCTCAAGACCTGCTGCTGTGACCTCCTCGGCCTCTGGATCCTGGTCACGCCCCTGCTCCAACACCGCTTCCGCCGCCGGCGCGGCAATCCAGGCGGAGTAGCTGGAACGCCCCCAGCTGCGATCGATCCGCTGCGGCGTGGCTCCGATCGCCAACGTCTCCTGGCGATGGGGCGGTCGCCAGCGTTGCTGACCAACCTCCTGCTTCAGCGGCCGATGGCTGAGGGGCAGATCCCGCAGCGTGTCCGCGTCGCCTTCGAACAGCCAGTGCTGCAGCACCGACTGCTGGGGCGCGCAGCGGGCCCAGAGCAGCAGCAGCTGCGAGCGAGCGCGGGTGACGGCGACGTAAGCCAACCGCTCGGCTTCCGCCACCTGTTCGGCATGGCTGCGCTGCCAGACCGTCCAGCCGAGGCCCCAGTCGCGGTTCAAGGCGATCCGCCAACCTCCTGCCGCGCCATCCCGCCACAGGGGGCCGGTGACGTAACGCGCCTCCTTGGCACCAGCCCAGAGGTAGGGGCAGATCACCAGAGGAAATTCCAGACCCTTGCTGCGGTGAACCGTCACCACCGCCACAGCGCTCTCCGCCAGGTCGCTGTGGGGTTCGCGGGCAGGTGGCAGGGGACTGGGGGGATGCAGCCGTTGCCGCCGCAACCACAGGGCAGCAGCAGCCAGATCCAGACCCTGACGGTGCATCTCCTCCTGCACCAACCGGGCTGCCTGCTGCAGATCCCCCAGCATCCGCCCCTCGTCGGACAGACCAGCCGTGCGTTCAGCGTCCAGCAGCCCCGACAGGCAACCCAGCAGCCCCAGCCGCGGCAACTGATCCGCCGCCTGGCGTAAACGCTGAGCCAGGGCATCGAGCTGCGGATCCTGGGCCTCACAACGCAGTTGGTCGGCACTCCACCCCACCAAGGGAGAGGCGGCCAGCAGCCGCAGGCGACGGTCATCCGCCGGCGCCGCCAGGGCATCCAGCAAGCGCTGCAGCACCAGGGCAGCGTCGCTGTCCAGCACGTCTCCCTGGGCCACCAGTCGTGTGGGCACACCTCGCTCCGCCAGGGCCCGCCGCAGATCGGCCGCCTGGTCGTGCCGGCTCACCAGGATGCAGAGCTGATCGGGGCTCAGTGCCGGTTGTTCGATCAGCAGTTGCATCACCACCTCAGCAACAGCTGGCGGTACCGCCGCTTCGATGGCGGTCTTCCCCGCCGGAAGGTCCTGCTCGAACTGCAGCAGCTGCAGGGGCTGCTGTCCCTCGGGAAGAACCGCCGCTGACCGTGCGGTGCGGGCGTGAACCGCCGGAACCTCCAGCCTTGACTCCGGCAATCCCGGCGCCATCAAGGCATTCAGACCCGCCATCAATGGTGGTGTGGTGCGGTAGTTGTCCTCCAGCGTGTCGATCCGGCTCACCAGTCCACGCGCCCGCCGGTAGGTGTCCAGATCACCACCGCGGAAGCGATAGATCGCCTGCTTGGGATCCCCCACCAGCAACAGCAGGTGCGAGCCACCTCCGAAACTTCGTTGCAGCAGCCGCCACTGCACCGGATCGGTGTCCTGAAATTCATCCACCATCACGGCGCGATAACGCTGCTGCAACGGCTCCAACCAGGAGGCCTCAGCATCACCTGGGTCCATGGCCGTCAGCAGGCCAGCAAAGCTGACCGTGCCGCTCCGCTGCCGTCGTCGCTGAAGCTGCTGCAATCCCCGTTGCAGGGCATAGCGCCACACCCGTTCGATCGGACCATCCCAGAGATCGGCGATGGCCTGTTGCAATTCAGGAGCGGCCAGGGATGGCTCCTGCTCGCCGCACTTGCGCGCCGTTCGGCACCAGACGCCTGGGTGGAAGTAGTCGTGCAGCAGTTTCTGCTGCGCCCGGATCGTGCTGAGATCTGGGGTGTCGTGTTGGGCCGCGACCCAGCGATCCATCTGACCGCAACGATCACTGGTTGGTTTGGCGCTGTAGGGCGATGGTTTGCACCCCATCGCCTTCCACTGCGTCGCCGTTGTCCGGAAGCACTGCTCCAGATCCTCGCCATCACGCGTCCAGAACTGCACAAACCGCTCCCAGCTCAGCTGAAGCGAAACCTCCAGCTGCGCCCCCAGAGGCTGGTTGGGATCGAAGTCATCCCCATCCGTCTGCAGCCGAGCCTGGGGATCACCATCGAGACGCAGCAGCGCAGCCGCCAGCCCATCGGCGGTCAGGCCGGCCCGAACCAATCCCTGCAACTGCGGCAGGGGGAGGGTCAACAGTTGCTGTTGCCAAAGCTCCTGCACCACTTCCTGTACGAGTGCCGTGGCATCGGTCTCCAGCTGCTGCTGCATGGCCGCACCACTGTTGATCGCCTGACGCCGCAGGCTGCGGCTGCAAAAGCCATGGATGGTGGTGATGTCGGCGGCATCGAGTTGTTCGAGGGCCATCAGCACACGGCTGATCCAGTCGCGCCGGGACTGATCCTGCGGGGCCTGCTGCCACCACTGCTGCAGCACCGGATCCGCCTCCGGCAGGGCATCACCGCGGGCAAGGGCCTCAAGCCCCGCCAGCGCATCCTGCAGACGCTGACCGATGCGGGAGCGCAATTCCGCTGCCGCCGCATCCGTGAAGGTCACCACCAGCAGACTGGGCAAAGGCATGGCGGCCTCGCTGATCAGTCGCAACGCCAGATGCGCCAGGGCAAAGGTCTTGCCGGTGCCGGCGCTCGCCTCCAACAGCCGCAGACCGGGGTCGAGGGGGTAGCGATTGGGGTCAAAGCGCATGGCGCTGCCCTCCGGCCATGGTCATCGACGAGCGATCCAACACCGATCCGGCAACGCAATTGACACTGTTTTTGAGCTGGGTCACAACAAGGGTGCCGAACCACATCGTCATGGCACGCCAGCTCACGTCCATCGGATTGTTGGGAGCCGCAATCGTTGCGTTGTACGGCTTTGCCCTGATCAACAGTTTCAGGGGCTGACCCCCGGTGCGCGTCCTGTTTCTCTGCACCGGCAACTACTTCCGCAGTCGTTTCTCGCAAGCGCTGTTCCAGCAGCTGATCGAGATCAACCAGGCAACGGGGCGCCTGCAGGTTGATTCTGCTGGGCTGAAGGTGGATCCCAACAGTGGCAACGTCGGTCCAATGGCGCCTGAGGCGATCAGCGCCCTGCAGGACCGTGGTGTGACCGTCGATCCAGCCAGCCTCGCCGCACCAAAACAGGTCACGGAAGCTGACCTGGACGCTGCGGATGTGGTGGTGGCCGTTGATGAGGCGGCCCATCGCCCGATGGTGCAGCAGCAGTTCCCCGCCTGGGAGAACAGGATCCGCTTCTGGACGGTCAAAGACCTCGGTGAGGAGGACGGCGTCGATCCGATCGCTCAGCTTGAGCACCGGGTGCAGCAGCTGTTCGATGATCTGAAACCCGAATGAACAAGTCTGTGCAGAGTTCCTGACCGGGTCAGGGAACGCGGTCGCCACCACGGCGCGGTTGAAACCATCTCCATACGTTGGGTCAGAAAGGCAGGTCGCTGGCCCGTTGCGGCAGCGAACCTGCCTTGTCTTCAGTGCACCAAGGCCTGCAGCATCGGTTCGTAGAGCAACGCACATGCCTGCTCGAAGCCTTGGCTCTGCAACAGCTGGTCGGCCTCAGCTTCGGCGCCGAAGCACAGCTGCTGCTTGGGGTCCTGGCGCTCCCGGATCCAGCTGTCTTGAAAGGCGGCGACGCCGCTGCCGGCCTTGTTGTGCTCCTTGCTCATCAACAGCCAGCCGCTTCTGGGGGGAACCGGCCAGCACTGATGCTGCCCCTGCTGAACCAACCGCTGCAGTGTCAGCAGCTGGGCCTGGGCCTCCGCAGGTTCGAGACGTCCCCAGCGCACATGGGTCTTGGCGTCATCGCCCTTATCTGCCCGAGCGATGACGGCGCTACCCCCGAAGTCTGCAGACTCAGCGCAGAGCCTTAGATGCTGCAGCCAGCCCCGCATCAGGCCACGGGGAGTGAAGCGACCGGGCTGAACCACCACCTGAATGTCGCCGGCCATCAGCTGCGTTCCCTGGCGGCTGCAACGTCCGAGCCGATCCAGCTGCAGCTGCAACGCCTGGAGTCGATGGCTGAGGATTCCCTCCTCCAGCTCAGCCCCTGCTGCGGGGGGAAACACCCCCTGGCCCGCCAACGTCTCGCACCACGCCGGCGTGTCGGCCGCCAGCAGGTGATCCTCCAGATCCTGATTCAACACCTGGGCCTGCAGCAGGCTGCTGAGCGTCAGGGCCTCGAGATCCTCCACAGGATCCACCCGCTCGGCTGGGTGGAGGCCCAACTGCCGCAGCCAGGCTGACTGCGGGTCCACCAGCCACTGCAACAGCTCCTCATCGCTGCGTGGGTCGATCGTGACCTCAGGGTCCGGCGCACTCCACTGCAGCGGCCAGGCCAGGCCGGCCCTCGCAGCATGGCTCTGATGCTGGTCCAGCCAGCGTCGCGCCGCCAGTTGGCGGCGATCACAGCTGAGGGGCTGGCCATGGCCGGCAACCTGAAAGTTGCTGCGATCCAGTGGGTTGGGATCCGGCTCGATGCACAGCCCCGCGCTGGCCTCTTCCCCCAGCTGCCGGGTCAGGTCCTGCAACCACTGTTCCACCGGAGCAGCAGCCGGCCGAGGCTCACCGGTGTGTTCATTGCGGCCGCACCAACTGATCAGCAGATGACGCCGCGCGGACATCAACGCTTCCAGCAGCACATAACGGTCCTGATCACCCCCGCGCGGGTCGCCGAGCCAGCGGCGCTGCTCCAACAGATGGAACCCAGGCCGTTGATCCACACGGGGGAACACCCCGTCGTCGAGACCCATCAGCACGATCACCTTGTGAGGAATCGCCCGCATCGGCTCCAGCGCACTCACCGTGAGCGCACCACTGCGATGCCCGAAGCGGCCACTGTCCACCGACAGGGCCTCCGACAACACCTCAGCCGCCACCGCCACCTCGAGCTCCAGCGGGCAGGCGGCTGCCCGCTGCTGCCATTCCGCCAGGGCCGCAGACCAACCCTGACGCTCCCAGCTCCAGGCACCGCCATCAGCGAAGAGATCCTCCAGCAAGGCCTGCAGCAACTCCACCCAGGCCGTCGAGGTCCGTGGTCGTCGCAGCTGCTGCAACCAGCGCACCAGCCGATCCAGAACGCTCCACCAGCGCACCAGCCGCTGCGGATCGAGATCCTGATGAAACGGGGCCGCCCCGCCGGGTGCCAGGCCATCCCGTTGCGGCAGCGCCAGACCCAGCAACCAACGATCCAGACACCAACTGAGGCTGTGGGTCTCATCACCGCCCCGCTCCCGGGCATCGAGCCCCCAGCGGAAGCCCGTGCGCTGCAGGCAGCGGGTCAAGGCAGACGCCTCAGTGCCACTGAGACCCTGTTGCGTCTGCAGGGCGGGATTGGCCAACAACCGTTCCAGCCCAGTGGCGGTCAGGCGACCTGACGCCAGGTCCAGCAACTCCAGCATCGCCATCGTCAGGCCAGGGGTGCTCTGTTGGCTGCGATCCGTCAGACGCCAGGGCAGATCCACCCCAATCGCATCACGGTCGTTGAACACAGAGCTCAGGAGTGGGGCATAACGGTCGATCTGCGGGGTCATCACCAACACATCCCGAGGCTCGAGCTCTGGATCCGCCGCCAGCCACTGCAACACCTGATCGCGCACCAGTTGCACCTCCCGCCATGGCCCGGGAGCGGCCTGGAACAACAACGAGCGGTCGTCAAGATCTCGATCGAGAGATTCACGGCAGCCCGGTTCCACCAGCTGCTGCTGCAACTGCTCCAGCAACGTGGCGGTCCGACCTTCCCCCTCAGCAATGCGCACGGGATCGGCAAACAGATCCCCCTCGCGCACCTCCCCCAGCTGACTGTCGCCACTGCCCTCCAGCAGCTGCTGGAACTCGGCCCCCATCCGTCCGAGCGTGGCCTCCAATCGCGGTGCCTGCTGAAACCAGCCCCCATCGGGAGGCTCTGTCCAGGTTGCCCCCAGCTGCTCACGGCGATTGCCGCAGCGCTGCCAGAGATCGCGGCAGGGGGTGAGCAGATACACCTGAACGTCGGTGCTGCCTGAGAGGGCCTGGATCAGTTCCACCTGCACCGGCGCCAGGGCACTGATGCCGAACAGACGGATCACCTTTGGCAGCACCTGGGGGTCCACGGCGCCGGACCGCAGACGCGTCACAGCGGACTGCACCTGCAAGCCGAACGGTTGGCGATGCAGAGACGCCGCCAACTGGCGGGCCAGCCACGGTTGCCAGTCCGTTTCACCGGATGCAGCACGGCTGCCCTGGCCCTGGATCCAGCTGTGCAAGGTTTCGGGCCGATACAGCGCGTAGTCGTCGAAGGCATCGGCGATGGCGCGAGCCAGCTGCCAACGATCCCGGCTCAGCCCCGAAGCGTCACCACCATCTCGTTGCTGCAACCAGAGCTGCAGCGGTCGGGCAACGGGCTGCTCCAACAGGGCCGGCATCTGCTCCAGCACAGCCCAGACCAGGGAGGTGGCCCGCCAGGGATCCTGCTCCTGATCGGGGAGGTCGAGCACCCGTCGCACCAGCTGACGCAAACGACTGCCGGGGAAGGGAAAGCGCACCAGCGAACTGATGCCATTGGCCGTGGCGAGCTGCTCGCCAAGCCAGCGACTGGTGGGCCAGGTGTTCACCAACACCTCCACCGTCTCGAAGGGGTCCGGTCGCTCCTCCAGCAACTGACGGGCCAGCAAGGTGGCCAGGAATTCAGCCCGATTGCTGCGGTAAAGCGTCAGCAACGGGATTGGTCTCCACTCATCACGGCGGGGACCCGTTGCAGATCGACGGGTCGTGGGAACGGCTCCTGGCTGCGCGGGCCCTGCACCTGCACCACCGCATCGGTTTCCGGGCAGTAGGCCGAGAGCAGGCCGCCATACACCGCTCCGGTGTCGATCAGAACAATGCGCTGATGGCGTTCCACCGCAGGGCGCGGCGTGTGGCCGATCACAACGCGGCCATGGCGACCGTCGTAGGTCTCCCAGAACGGCTCGCGGATGGACAGATCCGGTTCACCGGCACTGTTGAACCCGGCATGGGTCGCGCACCAACCGTCAGCGCGGAATAGCAGCGGCAGTTGGTTAAGTCGATGCCGCCACTGGCGGTTCAGGGCTGGTTGTGAGCCCTCGCCACCCTCCGAAAGGGCATCGATCAGAGCCTGTTCGTGATTGCCCCGAAGCCACGTCGCCCGTCCAGAACAGACCAGATCCCAGACCAGATGCATGCTGGCCTCGATATGACCATCTCGGCTGACCACATCTCCACAGAACACCAGATGGTCCTGGCAGGGCAGCACCGCCAATAGGGCAAGCAGGGAGGCATGGCATCCGTGCACGTCACCAATCACCCAGTGGCGCAGAGGCGGGGCTTGCACGAGATCAGCGTGAGTCGTTGGAAGTCTGATCAACAGGTCTGGTGCTGTCAGAACAGACCGAGAAATTTGCGACGGGGTTTGTCGTCGACGGATTCCTGGCGGTAACGGGGCTTGGCATCCCCCACCGTCACAAGGGGATCGTTGCTCTTGAACCAGATCCAGTCCCGGATCGGCGGAGTTTCCATCAGATCGCGCCGGGTCAGACCAAGGCCGAGCTTGGCGGAGGCACCCAGCAGAATTTCAACCATCGCCTCCCCATCAGCACAGGTGGCAAGCGCTTTGTTGGTTTTTTCAGCACCGTCGAGGGCCTGCACCAGCAGGGCAATCCTCTGACTCACCGGAAGTGATCGCCGATTCATGCGGCGGTGCTGGCCAGGGCATCGGGAATCGCTGCGGAGGGAGCCTCGAAGCTTCCCTCGAGGACGTACTCCAATCGCAATTTCAGGAAGGTGATGAAGGTGGGATCGGTGGACACCACGGCGGCCGCCGGTTTGGGCAGCTGGCTGTTGATGGCGCTCAGCTCGTTGGTTTCCAGAAAGGCGGGCTGACGCACCAACCAGAAATCAATGGCTTTGCTGTTCTCCTCATAGTTGCGCCGACGTTCCCGCAGCACTTCTTCCAACGGTTCTTCAACGGTCAGAAACCGCTCGCTGGCAGCAACGAAGTGATAAGCAGTCATCCGAGCGCGTGTCCGAACAGGGGATCCAGGCGGGGATTCTGGATCAAGGCCTTCATCTCGCGCACCGCTTGTTGCAGACCGACGGCAACCGCACGGGCCACGATCGTGTGACCGATGTTCAATTCCTCCATTCCAGGAATCGCAGCAATCGGTTCCACGTTCTGATAAGTGAGTCCATGGCCTGCGTTGACGCGAAGGCCGAGATGGCGTGCTGTGGCAGCACCCTCCGTGATGCGCGCCAGCTCACCGGGCTGGTCTGCCCAGGACGCGTCGGCGTAGGTCCCGGTGTGCAGTTCCACCCAGCGGGCCCCGCTGTTGCGGCAGGCCTCCAGTTGGCTGGTTTCAGCATCAACGAACAGGCTCACGGGGATGCCTTGCTGCTGCAGCCGCTCCACCATTGGTGTCAGCCCGCTTAATTGCGCGGCCACATCCAGCCCTCCCTCGGTGGTGACCTCTTCCCGCTTTTCCGGCACAAGGGTGACCATGTCCGGTCCAACGGCCAGGGCGATCTCCACCATCTCCTGCGTCGCTGCCATCTCCAGATTCAGACGGGAGCGCACCGTCTGACGCAGCAGCTGCACATCACGGTCCTGGATGTGGCGGCGATCCTCCCGCAGATGAACCGTGATGCCATCGGCACCGCCGAGTTCGGCGAGCATGGCGAAGGGCACAGGATCCGGTTCCACCGTCCGGCGTGCCTGGCGAATGTTGGCGATGTGGTCGATGTTGACCCCGAGGCTGGCCATACCAACGTCTGTCTGAGCCGATCCTATGCAGGGCGGACTTGGCTTTAGGTTCGCTCCGCTCAAATGCGCTTTCAGCCTGTTGTCAGCGGCCCTGGCGAACCGTGAATCCGCACTGCAGGTGGGCATCGACCCTCGCTGGGCCCCTCTGGCGATGCTGGTCACTCAGGACATCGCTCTGAAGCTGCAATTCCGTGAGCGATTGGTGCTGAATCCGCAGCATCTGACCCACAGCGGCCCTGTGGTGCTGGCCCCCACCCACCGGGCCCGCTGGGATGCCCTGATGCTGCCGATGGCAGCGGGACGACGGGTCACCGGTCGGGATTGCCGCTTCATGGTGACGACCACCGAGATGCGCGGCCTGCAGGGTTGGTTC
>ERZ802821.569-NODE-569-length-20727-cov-10.9947_pt1 | contig 20727 bp, 9 predicted proteins | sample MGYA00345648_ERZ802821 | MGnify/ENA primary metagenome ERZ802821 (study PRJEB30503, sample SAMEA104212357) | marine metagenome | biome: Westerlies Biome; feature: [SRF] surface water layer (ENVO:00010504) within the epipelagic zone...; material: water... | reverse complement strand
CAACTGTGATTTTGCCTTCACCTTGTGCACTAAAATAACGACTCCAACTACCGCCGGTTTCACCGAAATAAATATGAAGATCTTGCGTGCCCTCGGTTGTACGAGCATCAAAAGATACTTCATAAGGCCCAGGAGTATAAATTGAATCTAGCTGCTCTTGCTCAAATGTTTGCATTGATTGTACATCCCATTGGTTCCCACCACCTGGTATATCAGCAAAATGCATCTCACCATTTACTGCTGTACCACCGGACCAACCTACAAGTGCCCCGGAAGAATCAACCTGGGAGAAATCACCATTCATAACTACGTTATTTTGACAGTCCGTAATTTAATATTATCAATCATTAAATCGGCGCTATCTCCGGCTACCTCAAAGCCTACCTTCATAGCATCCCAGGTCTGTGTAATAAAGGTATTGAGCGAATACGTTTTCCACTCGCCGTCTACAGCCACATCTCCTGTCCCATTACCGTTGTCACTATTCCAATATCGAGCCCATCCACCACCAACTTCACCAAGAAAAACGTGAAAGTTTTTAGCGCCACTTGGACTCATTGCATCAAAAGTCAGTTCCCAATCTCCACCTTCAGCCAAAGCAGCAATTTGCTCAGCGGTAAGTGATTGATAAGATTGAAGAGCCCAAGGGTCTCCAGCGGTCACACCTTCGAATTTGAGTGTGTCACTATGACTTACAGTTCCATTCCCACCTTCAATAACCCATAATGAGTCACCTAATGAGAAGTCTCCATTAAATACTATGTTGTCACCATATGCTTTATACTGAGCTTGCGCATCAATAACAAAGCCAAGTGAAAACGCTACCAATGCAACAGAGAGCATTGTGTTTTTTATTGTAGAAATTTTCATGCTTGTATACTTTAGTTATATGTTATACGTGTAACTTTCGTTTAAAATAGCTTAAAATTCTATTTTGACCGAATTTTTTTTAGAATCGCTTCCAAAATAAATCATCGTCTAACAAAGTGCAATAAATGATGAGAAGTTGCATGAATTTGCATAAACCACAGTTTTTTATGTTAATGAAGGGTTTTTTGAAAAAAAAAATTATCATTTATATTCAAATAGTATACATGCAATGATTTACATACTTATTTTAAGTAATTCTGCGAGCATAATTGTAACCGTTTCCATAAAAAATCATGAATATTCATAACTCTATCCAAGGAAAATATTTATTCTTTCTAATCATTTTAAGCTTAGGAACACCCTACTCTTCAGTGTATTCACAAGTAATAAATATGGGTCAAGGTAGCTATACCAAATCATTACCTAGTGGGCAAACAAGTGCTACAGATCAAAATGGCAATCCAATATTACCTAATGTAGCCGGTAATTTCACAAAGTTAGAGTGGTTTCCAAGTTTTGTCCCGGTAACGACTAATGATTTTTGGAGTAATGTATTATTTAGGTATGCCCCTGATGAACCAGCTTATGTGTTTGCTCACCCGTTTGAACTAAGAATTGATTCCTCAGGTCTAGTACTTAGTTATACTGATAAAGCAATTAAATCAGGCGTGACAAATAATGATAACTATGCTTACATAGCTGAAGGTCAACTAAAAATTGGACTCTCAGGCATTGATAAGTCAACTTTCAAGGCAACTGATTACTCAGATTGGACTGCCACAACTACATGGACAACAGAGTCTACAAGCTTAGAAGCTACATTTGGCCATGGGTTACCATTTGTGTATTTCAAATCTAGCGGTGCAGATATATCCATCTCCAGTGACAAGAATGCTAATATTTGGTATCAAAACGATAACGTATTGGGAGTAACAATAGATGGAAAGCATTTTGGAATATTTGCGCCTAGTGGTTCGAGTTGGCCTTCCGAATTTCCCTTAGTATCAAACCTTAATGATCAGGGATTTTTCTCTGTTGCCATTCTTCCTGATTCCAGCTTGAATACATTTAATTATTTCAAAAACCATGCTTATGCTTTTGTCGATGAAACGTATGCGGACTGGAACTACAATCCGCAGACCAATCAGGTCTCGGTAGCATACAATGTCACCACTACCTTGATGGATGATTCTGAATCACATGTCAATTCAACTCTACAAGCTTTGTATAGGCACCAATGGCTTAATTCAACTGATGTATTCACGGAATACTCCTATGAATCGCCTAGAGGCACTATGAAAGTCATCGAAGGAAACAGCTTCTCTACCAATAATACGTTCATAGGTATCTTACCCTTTTTACCTGACCTTGGTAAATATGATAGAGTTGAGTTACAAAATCATCTTAACAGTATGGTTGGTACACCACTTGGTACAAAAGCAGACACGTACAATAGCGGTAAGGAAATGGGTATGTATGCTCAATTAATTCACATAGCTGATCAATTAGGAGATTTAAGTGCTAAAAATAAACTCTTAGATGAGGTTAAAATTGCATTAGAAAATTGGTTAGTAGCCGGTGGTGACCAACAATATTACTACGATGAGAATTGGAAAGTACTTATTGGATTTCCTGCTTCTCATGGATCAAATTATGGGTTAAACGATCAACACTTCCACCATGGTTATGCCATTTTAGCCGCGGCAACGGTCGCCCAATATGACAGCGCGTGGGCGTCACAAGAAAATTGGGGAGGTATGATCAATTTATTGATTAAAAATGCGAGCAATTGGGATAAAAAGGATAAAGATTTTCCATACTTACGCAATTTTGACATCTATGCAGGTCATGGTTGGGCTGATGGCCGAGCTGCCTGGCGACTTGGTAATAATCAAGAATCAAGTTCTGAATCAATGAATTATGCAGTTGGTACTTTTTTGTGGGGACAAATCACAGGTCAAGACGAGATTAGAGATTTAGGTGCATACTTGTACACTATTGAATCTGAGGCCATTGAACAGTATTGGTTTGATGTTGATAACGAAGTATTTCCAGAGAATTTTAACCATAAAGCAGTTGGTTTGGTATCAGGAGCTGGTGGCATGCATGGGACTTGGTTTAGCTCAAATATCGAAATGATTCATGGGATTAACTTTCTTCCTATAACCTCTGGCTCTGTATACCTTGGCAAACACCCAGAATATGTTTTAGAGAACTACAATCAAATTGTTGAACAAAGGGGCTCAGAGCCTTTGTATTGGAAAGACATACTTTGGTCATTTTTGGCTTTATCAGACGCTGAACGAGCCCTTACATATTTTAATAGTGATGAAAATTATGACGTTTTTGACGGGGATTCAAAAGCTCGCACGATGCATTGGATTTATAATCTAGATGTTTTGGGACACATTAATGATGAGGTTCAAGCAAATATCCCAACGTACAATGTATTTGTGAATACCGAAGATGATACTACATATGTTGCATACAATTCAGAACCTTTTACAAAAAAAGTAACGTTCACCAACGGGTTTTCATTTGAAGTTCCACCTAGACAGACTCTAGCTTTTAGCAGATCAATGTCTCCAGATACAGTGGGTCTGCCAACTATTAAACCAGAATTTGCCACATTAAACGTGATTTCACTCTTTAGTGACTTTTATGAATCAAGCACAAAAATTACCATCCCAAAAAATACCTCTGGGTCTACACAGGCAAATTTCAGATCAATTGCTAACAACAATGTTTTGGCTCTTGAAACCTTAGATTCTCAAACAATTCAATTAGAAACGAATATAGATATATCAACAAGAACCCATGTATTTGGTAATGTTTGGTCTAGTCATGGCCAGACTATTATACTCCAATTACTGCAAGGAGACCAAGTTTCAGAATCGGTTGCTATAACATTGAAGAAGAATGAATGGGTTTCTATGGACATAGCTATAGCTGATTTTGGGAATTCAATTGATCTTACAAAAATAGATGGAATAGCTATTCAAGGAAATAATACGGTTATCCTTGATGACCTTTTATTTTATGGTGATACCCCAGTAAAGTTAGGTCCTGATGAATCAGCTAGTATTCAAGTGAGGCTGCCTGAAAATGTTATATCAATATTTAGTGATCAATATGAGGATGTAGAAGAAGTCAATCTCTATACTGAAAATGGGCAGTCAACTGAGCTAAGTTTTTATGTGTTAGAGGAAGATTCAATAATAAAACTAAGTAACCTCGACTACCATATAATTGAAATTGATGAAGGGCTAGAAGCCTCAAACATGGATGGCTTTTTTTTCAATTATTGGACCCAAGAAAGTAATGAACTAAGTGTGAGTCTAGCCTACACGGATGGCAAAGAAGAAAGCTATACCATAAATGTCAGAAAGAATTCATGGCAGTCAATCGATGTACTATTGGCTGATTTTTTCGTAACTACATCAGCCCAAAAAATATCTCAAATAATATTTACCGGTGATGAAACAGCATTTATAGACAATATACTTTTTTATAAATACCCAGAAGTAACGGAAGCCCCGACACCCCCACATAATCCTGAAAATGTTCTTTCCTTATTTAGTGATACATACACTGAGTATAGAGAGGCATACCCTGAATATGAGCAAATGAGAGAAACGTTATTTAGCGCTCCCCATGATGAAACATCAGTAGAGGTTATAGAGATCAATGGTAATCAAACCTTATCCTATGATAATAATAGGTACACTATCGTAGAGTTTTTCAAAGGAATAAGTGCTGATGGAATCCAAGATAATGGCATTGACGGTACTAACATAACCAATGTACGATTTGATTTTTACACGCAAGCAAAGACAGATCCGCCAGTAGCTGCGGAATTTAAGTTAGTCGATTTTGGAGGTGACGCATGGGGAGGAGGCAATGACACTGAGGATATATTCGTATTTAATAATAATTCTATCCCTAAAATTGAAAGCCACAAATGGATTACCGTAGATGTAGCACTAGATGATCTTGCCGGAATGACAGCAAGAAAAAATCTATCTCAAATGGTGTTATTTACTCTAAGAGGTGGGCCTATGAAATACTACATAGATAATTTATATTTTTATAGTGATCAAGCTATCAACTCTGCGGAAGATTACTCTCTAACACATCCGAAAGACTTAAATTTATTTCAGAACTATCCAAACCCATTTAACCCCAATACTAACATTCAATTTGATCTTCCAACCAGTGGTTATACGGTATTAAAAATATACAATAGTGTTGGCCAACTTGTGCAAACGTTGGTTGATCAAAACTTACAAGCGGGTAGACACAATTATAATTTCAATGCAAATCAATTTGCCAGTGGCATCTACTTCTACAGAATAGAATTTGGTTCCCAAATTATCACTAATAAAATGATACTTTTAAAATGACTTAATAGCTTATAGAAACTATATTAAGGGCTCATTATTAATTATTACCATAATTGCTCTTATGACACTATTTCTACTCAGCTCATTACTAACAGTACTACCTATATTCAGTGGTCTTGTACAAACAAATAATTCTGAATATAGTATACTAGAGAGTCCAAGTAACCCTGCTCCCGCTCCATCTAGTAATGAAATTGATGTAATATCCATTTACAGTGACTCATATTCAGACATTCCATATACTAACTTTTATGCAAATTGGAATCAAAGTACAAGTGTTTCTGAAGTTGATTTAAATGGTAATAAGACCCTTAAATACAGTAATTTTAATTATCAAGGAATAGAACTAGGTTCTAGTATAGATGCCAGTCAGATGGAATATATACATATCGATATTTGGACGGAAGATGCCACAGCACTGAATTTTGAACTTATATCTCCAGGCCCATCGATTAGTACCTATGCATTATCCATTAGCAATGAAAATTGGCTAAGTTTTGATATTCCTTTAACCTCTTTTAATGGTCAAGTTGATATAAAAGAAATTTTTCAAGCCGCTTTCAATGATGCCGGGAGTGGAAACAGTCCTACTATTTTTATTGATAATATTTACTTTTATCGCTCAGAAACACCTCTAGAAAAAAATGCTTACCTAAATGATCTCAGTGTCAATGGAACAACCATAGAAAGCTTTAATCCAAATAAATTTAACTATACACTGAATGTATCTGCAGGGGCTACCAACTTACCCATTTTAACAGCTCAGAAAAGCAATACTGATGCTCATATAGAAATTACTCAAGCTACTAGTCTCCCCGGGATTGCAAGTGCTAAGGTGATTTCAAGCGATAGCTCTACTACTAATACGTATATCGTATATTTTAATCCTATTTTAGAGCCAGAAAATCCAAGCCCAACACCACCTGACAGAGCAGCTGAAGATGTAATATCTATATTTAGTTCACACTTTGAAAACCTCTCCGACGTCAACTTTAATCCGAATTGGGGACAATCTACAAAAGTTTCACAGGTTAATATTGGCGGCAAAGAAGTGTTCAAATATACTAATTTCAACTATCAAGGAATAGACCTTAACAAAAGAATTAATGTTTCTGAAATGGATTATTTACATGTGGACATATGGACAGCAAATGCTAGTTCCATAAATTTATTCGCTATAAGTCCAGGGCCATCGGAAACACCTGTATCCTTACCAATTTCTAAAGGGGAATGGAAGAGTTATGATATACCACTATCATCTTATACTCCTGTTGTTGATTTAACACAAGTGTTTCAATTCAAATTTGATGATTCAGATAAAGGTGACAAACCTACTTTCTATTTTGATAATTTATATTTCTATAAGGGTGCTCCAAATGCTAATGATGATGCTACTCTTAATGGAATTAATATCAATGATGTTCATATTCCATCTTTCAAGCCAACCCAATTTGAGTATAAAGTAACTCTTCCATCAAATTCTACACAGGTTCCTCAGATATCAGTCATCCTATCTGATACAAATGCTACCTATACTATAGAGCCTAATTCAACTTTACCTGGTTCAGCAAAAATTATTGTGTTAGCAGAGAATGCCAAAACAACAAAAACCTACACAATTAATTTTGTGTTATATAGTGAAATTTCTGACCCCACTCTTAGTTCTATTACTGTCAATGGAAAACCAATAAATCATTTTAACTCTCTCAGAAAGAATTATGTATTTAATTTAGGTGATTCATCTTCGAGACCAGATGTCTCCGCTACAGCAAGTAATGCTGATGCGAGCATTACGTATTTTGAATCCAATGATTACACGTACATAAAAAGCATTTCTTCAGACCAACAAGATAGCGCCATATATTCTGTTTTTTTTAGGCCACAAAATTTAGTTTGGTGGGATGATTTTTCATCATCCAGTCTCAATCTAAATCATTGGTCCTATGAATTAGGAAATGGATGTAGTCAAGGCGAAAATTTATGCGGCTGGGGGAATCAAGAACTTCAGTCCTATGCACAAGAAAATATATCAATTGAGCAAATTCCGGGAGAGGAAGGTAATAATGCCTTAGTTATAACCGCTATGGAGCAAGGGAGCAATAATTTTACCTCTGGAAGAATTACCTCTCAAAATAATGTACACTTTCAGTATGGAGTAATAGAAATTCGGATGAAAGTGCCTGAAGTAGAAACAGGCCTTTGGCCAGCAGCATGGTTCCTCGGAGGCAATCATCCTGAGGTTGGATGGCCCAAGTCTGGCGAGATTGATCTAATGGAAATGGGGCAAAAAAAATCATTTCGAACTCATCAAGGATTCCCAAATAGTACAGCTAATCAATACGTTGGCTCAAATATAATTTGGTACTCTTCGGCGGCTTGCGTGACTGGTAATGAAACTTGTGCAGCCGCAATAGCTGGTGATGTGAATTATAATAATCCCTATGTCTCTAGCGATAATTTAAATGAACGTTTCCAAGTGTATCGACTATATTGGAGTAAAAAGCACATACGACTAACCGTTCAGGATGGAGGAAATGAGCACAACCTCTATACGGCGCCATTTGGTACAACCTCTAACGAACTACGAAATGCATTCAATCAAGACTTTTTTATGGTTCTAAACTTAGCTATAGGAGGTAATTTTACCGATGCCTTAAGTGCCAACCAAGTTACTGCATCACTACCTGCTAAGATGTATATAGACTACGTTAAATTATATCAATACAATGGCGAAGGTAGCGTATTGATCGACGGTGAAACATTAACATCAAATGAACAGAATTTTGAAGAATATGATTATCCCAAGTTTTTTAAATTATTTCAAAACTATCCTAATCCGTTTAACCCAGTAACTTCAATTGAATTTGAGCTTCAAAAAACATCCAATGTACAAATTATTGTTAGAGACGTACTTGGGAGGCTGGTTTCAGACCAAAAATTCGGAAATTTGGGTACTGGAAGGCACAATTTTCAATTTGACGCTTCTAATTTATCAAGTGGTTTGTATTTTTATACACTTAGCGTAAATGGACAATTGATGGACACTAAAAAAATGTTGTTACTTAAATGAAATACTCTAAAAAAATTCCAATTCTCTTTTTACTCACTTGTTTCATATTAGCATGTAATCCTCCAACAAGTGTTAAAGAAAATACAGACGATAAAGATATTAATGGATATGCCGACGAAACTTTTTTTAAGGTTGATGGTAAAGAGATTTTGAACAGACAAGGGATCCCTGTGGTAATTAAGGGTCTTGGACTTGGGGGTTGGTTTATGCCAGAGGGGTACATGTTTAGAATGCCAGGTGGTTATGGACCTACTGCCATTAGAGAAAAGATAACTGAACTCTTGGGCGCTTCTCTAGCAGATCAATGGTTTGAATTATTTCGAGATAACTATGTTAGAGAAGATGACATAATCGCAATGAAAGAATGGGGCGTAGATCATATTAGAATTCCTTTCCATTATGATATTTTTTATGATAAAAATTCAGAAACATTTATAGAAAAAGGATTTGAACGTATTGATCAAGTTCTTATTTGGTGCAAAAGACATCGTATGGATGTAATATTAGATATGCATGCGGCTCCAGGAGCTCAAAGTGCCGGTCCTATTGCTGATAGTGATGGAGTTGCCCGTTTTTGGACAGAAAAAGAAACATACTGGCCAATGACCATTCTTATTTGGGAAGAATTAGCTAGAAGATATAAAGACGAAACCATCATTATTGGGTATGATATTCTGAATGAACCGGTGACTCCAACAGGGTATGGTGCTAGCGACTTAAGAAATTTTTATGATCAAATAGTTCCGGCAATACGTGCCATTGATACTAACCATATTCTATTTATTGAAGGTAATTACTGGGCAACGACCTTTGATGAGTTGTATCCTCCATTTGATAATAATATGGTGTACGCTTTCCATAAATATTGGAATGAAACCGACCAAGGAACCATTCAATATTTACTCAATATGAGAAATGACCATAATACACCTCTGTGGCTTGGTGAAACCGGCGAAAATTCAAACCCTTGGTATTATGAGACGCGTCAACTAGCAGAGCAACATGAAATAGGATGGAATTGGTGGACACACAAAAAGCTAGAAACTACTAGAGCTCCCTTATCCTCATCTAGTAATGAAGATTATGAAAAAGTTGTCAATTATTGGAAAGGAAATGGGCCTCAACCTACTACAGAAGAGGCTAGAAGAGGTCTATTCCAAATGGCAGAAGACCTTGCCATTGAAAAAAATACTTTACGGCCTGATTTAATAGCTTCTCTGTTTTCTAATCAGTTTGGAACAACTAATAAACCATATACTAATATTGAAATACCTGGTCAAATATTTGCAGTTGACTACGATATTGGGAATCAAGGAGTCTCCTATTCTGATACCGAATACAAACAAGTAAGTAGCGATGAGAACCAAAATACAGGTAATAATGGATGGTCTTACCGTAATGATGGAGTAGATATTGAGTCATGCTCTGATCCTACCATTGATTACAATATTGGTTGGATTGAAACGGGTGAATGGCTAGAATACACCGTAAATATTACTAAATCTGGATCATACACAACAAAAGCAATTATTGCTTCTACGGGCGCTGGCAAAATGCGTATCAAAGTAAATGGAAAACAAATTGGTTCAGATTTAGATGTACCCGACACAGGTGGGTATCAAAATTGGGGACAAATCAATTTTGGCCAGCAAAGTTTTAATGCTGGTGAAGCACTTGTACGAGTTGAAATTCTTGAAGGTGACTTCAGTTTCGCAATGATTTCCATCGATTAATTAAACAGGCGGTAGCCTCTTATCTACCCTAAAAATAACTTATACTCACTAATGATTATTATAAAATTACTTAAGCGTTTAGCTAGTTTCTTTTTACTAATTACCATCCTAGGGACATCTTTATATTCGCAATCATTTAAAGTATTGGTGTTTTCAAAAACCGAAGGATTCCGGCATAGCTCCATACCTGCCGGTATTGTGGCTATTGAGCAATTAGGCAACGAAAATGGCTTCATTGTTGAAGCTACTGAAGATGCGAGCTTGTTCAACCTTGAAAATCTACAACAATTTAATGCGGTTATTTTCCTCAGTACTACTGGAGATGTACTTAATACTGACCAACAAGATGCATTTGAACGGTATATCCGCAATGGTGGTGGTTTTGTTGGAATACATGCCGCATCGGATACCGAATACAATTGGTCTTGGTATGGGGAATTAGTGGGGGCTTATTTCGATAGCCATCCAGCTATACAAACTGCAACTATTGAAGTTGCGGATAGAATTCATCCCTCCACCATGCACCTACCAGAATACTGGGAACGGACCGACGAATGGTATAACTACACCGAAAATCCTAGAGGTAAGGTACATGTTTTAGCCACACTGGATGAGAGTAGTTATTCTGGCGGAAATATGGGTTATGATCACCCCATAGCTTGGATGCATGAGTTTGACGGGGGCCGCTCTTGGTACACTGGCGGGGGACATACCGACGAGTCCTATTCTGAGCCTGATTTTTTGAAGCATATCTTGGGTGGAATTATGTATGCATCCGGGGATATCAAAGGTGAATTTGATGCGACTAATGACCGGCAGTATCAGGTAACGGTCATCGATGGAAAACCCTCCTTTCCTATGGCACTCGCCGTACTCCCTAATTTTGATGTGCTCTATATTGAACGTGGTGGACGAATGAAATTGTGGAAAAAGTCTACCGGTCTAAATAGTATTGCCGCCGATTTTGATGTAGATAGTGGCCGTGAAGACGGGCTCTTAGGGATTGTATTAGATCCAGATTTCCAGACCAATAACTATGTTTATGTTTTTTACTCCCCTAGCAGCGTGAGTGAACAACGAGTTTCTCGGTTTACATTTGATGGGGAAACACTGAATATGAATTCCGAGATTATAGTGCTCCGAATCCCAACCCAACGTGATCAATGCTGTCATTCAGGTGGTGATTTAGAATTTGGACCCAACGGGGATTTATATATTACCACAGGCGATAATGTCAATCCATTTGAAGCTGATGGGTTTGCTCCTATTGATGAACGTCCTGGCCGCGCTTATTTCGATGCCCAGGGAACTTCTGGAAATACTCACGATCTTAGAGGCAAAATCTTACGTATACGCCCACAAGAAGATGGTAGCTACACCATTCCTGAAGGGAATCTATTTGCCACCGAAGAAGAGGGCTTACCTGAGGTGTACGTGATGGGTACTCGAAATCCATTCCGAATGGCAGTCAATAAATTAACCGGTGAGTTAGTTTGGGGAGATGTTGGTCCAGATGCCGGCGGTGATAATGGGGCAAGAGGTCCAAAGGGATACGATGAGTTTAACCGTACCAGTTCTGCTGGTAATTTTGGATGGCCCTTTTGTATTGCTGAAAATCTACCGTACCGCGAATACGATTTTGCCACAGGTAACTCAGGACCAGCCTATAATTGTGCCGAACCTATCAATAATTCACCGAATAATACCGGAGTTGATACCCTTCCACCCTCACAACCTGCTTGGATTGCCTACAACTATGGATTTACAGAAAAGTGGCCTCAATTAGGCGAAGGTCAACGAACTGCTATTGCAGGGGACTACTTTTACTATGACTCCACTTTAACTGAAACTGGGAGCCTACCTGAATACTATGATGGTTCCCTCTTTATTTTAGAATGGACCCGAAACTGGGTGAAAGAAGTCCGTTTTAATCAGGAAGGCGAACTATTTCAAATTAATCCATTTTTCCAAAGTGAGCCACTCATTCGCCCCATTGACATGCAGATCGGTCCTGACGGTGCAATGTATATTATAGAGTGGGGTACTGGATTTTTCGAGGATAACCAAGATGATCGTATAATAAAGATAGAATTCGCTCAAAATCTTGCTAATCGTAGCCCAACAGCTAGAGCCAGTGCAAACATACAAAGTGGATTAGCCCCATTAACAATTGAATTCCGAGGTGACGATTCTACTGATCCTGATGCCGATGATGTGCTCAGTTATTCTTGGGATTTCAATGGAGATCAAATAGAAGATGCAACGACTGCTATTACTACCCATACATACATTGAGAATGGAGAGTATCTAGCCACCCTAACCGTAAGTGATACCGAAGGTGCTTCATCTGTAGCTCAAATTCAAATTATTGTTGGTAATAGCGCACCAGAAGTAACTATAGTTAAACCAATACATGGCGGGTTTTATGAAGATTTTGACATAATTGACTATGAAGTCGAAGTAACGGATGCTGAGCAAGGTACTATTGGGGATGGCATTTCTTGTGAAGATATAGTAGTAGAACCATCTATAGGGCATGATGACCATGCTCATGGCACAGGACCAAGGAATGGATGTGAAGGAAACTTTGAAGCTGAAACTCATGGTGACGGTCCAGACAACGTCTTTTATGTCTTTGGTGCGACCTTTGAAGATGATGGTGCAGGATTAGGTAAAGGGTTAAAGGGGAGTGATGTCGTAGTGCTAAACATGAAACGTAAACAAGCACAACATGCAAATGAACTAATCGATCTTCAAACCGAAAATACAAGTGATTTTTTAGGTGGAGGACTAAACATTGGATGGTCTAAACCTAACTCTGCCCTTAAATATGAGAATATGAACTTGAGCAATATTGACTTTGCAACCATACGATATGCTTCTCAACCATATGCAGCCAACATTGAAATTAGAGCAAATGCTATTAATGGGGAGCTCTTAGGTACCATAGGAACTCAGTTAACAGGCGGTTGGCAAAATTTTGATTACTTCACTACTAGTCTTAAAAAAACTGAGGAATTACTAGATCTTTACTTTGTATTCAAAAGTAGTGATGGTAGTGATGGACTTGGCAATATAAATTTCATTGATTTTCATGGGAAAGGTGTTGCTTCAAGTAATCAAGACTCCTTAAGAGGATTAGCAGCTACCTATTACTCAAATTCAGATTTTACTGGAAAAAAATTCATCCGTAAAGATCCAATGATCGCTTTTAATTGGGGAGATAGAGGAGTAGATGAAAAAATAGGGAAAAGTGGATTTAGTGTACGATGGCAGGGTGAATTAAAGGTAGAAGGTTCGGGATCCTATAAATTTTATAGCGACCCTATAAATGGTGATGCTAGAATTTGGTTGAATGATGAACAAATTCTTACCGGCGGTACTTCGGAGACTGGGATTATTACTTTATCTGCAAATTCAACTTATAAAATTCAAGTTGAGTATAGCCATGATAATGGTGAAGCAGGTATGTTTTTACGCTGGAGCAGTTCAACACCAAAAAATGTTATACCAACAAATTCCCTAATCCCAGACTCAGAAATATTAAGCATAAGTAATGATATTGAAAATTTTGTCCCAAATGACTTATATCTAGCACAAAATTATCCCAATCCATTCAATCCAACTACCCAAATCAATTTTACTTTACCCTCTAGTGGAAAAGTGAATCTATCTGTGTTTAACATGTTAGGTCAAGAGGTTGAAACATTGGTAAATGAACAATTAGGGGCTGGATCCCATAGCCTAACCTTTGATGCAGCCGTTTATTCAAGTGGAGTTTATATATACAGATTAATCTATGATAGACATATATTAACTAAAAAATTACTTCTGGTAAAATAGTTCTGATTTGTTTGTAGTTTAAAATTTCTTTAAAAAATCAATATTTTCTTTCGTAACTATTTCAATTGGGAAGTAATTATTTGGCTCAATAGCATAGTTAAAAAAATGATTCTTATAAATTGTTTGTGTTGCCATATAACCTTGCAGTTCAGGATTCTGATTTATAAGAATATCAATCTTATCACTCCTTAGTAAATACTCATTATCACTAGTTATATCATAACCAATAGTTAGATTTAACTTAGATAGATGATTAATTAGACTTACATAAAAAAAGGGCAACCAGATTGTCACTGATTGCCCTTTATTGAGCGGGAAACGAGATTCGAACTCGCGACCCCAACCTTGGCAAGGTTGTGCTCTACCACTGAGCTATTCCCGCCAAACCTTCCGTAGAAGGATGATAAATATAAGGCCATCTGCACCTCTTGAGCAAATCATTTTTTACAAAGAAATTTCAGATAGAGCATTTAAAAATCGGGCCATAAATTTACCTCTGTAAACTTTTTTCATATGGTTCATATCAGCAATGACCACTAAAAGCTTCTTACTCCGTGTACAAGCGACGTTTAATAGTCGGGGTACTGCCATGCCATTCTTAGTTTCGTCAAATGGACGCACGCTATAATCACGCCTTCTCCCATATTGAATTTCTGCGGTCATAATGGTATCTAAAATAATGGCCTCTTTCTCCCTACCCTGAAAGGTATGAATAGTCCCCACCTCTATACCAAGTGCCCCGGGTAAAATACTTTCCCTGAGCGCCGTACGATACTGGTATACGGAATACCGGAACGGTACTATTAAGCCAATTTGTGAGGCATCATATTTTTTCAGTAACCGTTCTACTGACTCCATCATAACGCGTTGATGAACCTCATTAACTGGCCTAAAACCACGCTCACTTTTGTCTTGTATGAGCTCGGGACTATATTTACCCGTGTTTACTAGCGCTACAGATGCTTGAAACCACGCATCCGATTCACCTGAATTCTCAGGTTGTAGTGTAAGATCTTCACTTTTAAGCCTACCCTCGTAAAATACCTTTGAGATGACCCCTGCCAAATCTGATTGAAGTCGATACTGAGTATCAAAAAAAGCGGTGTTGTTTGGATACTGATCGTGCCAATCAAAAAGTTGAGAGCTGTCTTTGGCGTCTGCAACCCAGGTGAATATATCTTGCTCTAGAAAGGTACGAGCCTCTATATCTTCAGTAATCGCTATGGGTGGTAATTGCATGGGGTCTCCAGTAATGACTACATGGGATTTTGCTTTTGACGCCATGACGAGCAAGAATGCCATGTTCGCCATGGATGCCTCATCCACGACTACCGCATCAAATTTTAGCCCGAAAAATAACTCCGAGGTGCATACTTTAGCCAAGGTAGTCGCCACCAAGTTTCTTTTTTTTAGTTCGTGACGTTCATTCACCGTTGAGAGCCGTTCTATTTCCTGTTCCAAAAATGCTCCCCCCCCAACATCATCAACCCGCTTAGCTAATTCTTGGCATTCTAGTTCTAATGTGTTGGGTATCGGCTCGTCGTTATCCATCAATTTATCCACCGCTTCTTGGGCTTTCTCATAACGGCGTAATAATGAATCCCATTGTCCAGCTCGAAGTTTACGCTCTTCCAGCTCTTTTTCCATTTGCGCTTCAAACGAATGTTTCTCTAATCGCTCGTCATCCAGCCAAGGATCTCCGAATCGTGAAACGGACGTGGAGTCTTGATGTAAGCCAATTTCCTTGATGGACTGTAGCACACTTAACAAGCTTACATCTACAGCCCTGTTAGTATTTGATACCATGAGTACTTTTTTACCCTGCCTAAGGTATTCCGCCACCATTCTACCTATACTTGCCGTCTTCCCAGTTCCAGGAGGCCCCCAAATATATAGTATGGGCTCACTCATAGCCAACTTTATGGCCTGCTGCTGCGAAGGATTAAAGCGTCCAAAATCCGCTGTTTGAATAGCTTGTTCATCGGAAAGTGGCCCCTTATCCAGATCTAACATCTGTTCTAATAACCCAAGATTTTGTTCCTCCCTCTTACTGCCTGCCATTTGCTCTTGTAGTATCTCCAATTGCTCTCGAAGCTTTATCCAGACAAAATCATTCTCCCATTCAACTTCTACCCGATCGATTTCTACACCAAAATCCTTATCAAATTCTATCCAAATGACTCCATCTTTGAACTCTAAAATTTCAACCGCTTTCCATCCTTCTTTATCTTGCTCTTTAGAACTACCCTTGTTTTGACCTTGAAAGCGCGCTTTAACCTGATCGGCAAAACGCAAACCTAGTTGATTGGTCTCAAAACCATATACATACTGCCCCCGGTCCGTTTTTTTTTGTCCATTGTAGAGCCACTCTCTAGAAGGCAGTGACCGAACTGCTTCTAGCTCACTATCGATCGCTTCCAAGGCTTGCAGGATTACCTTACTCAGGTCTTTATTTGCTTTGGACATAGGTTTTATTGCTCCCAAAGTTCGTTACGAATCATCTCTGCACTTCGATCAATTAATCTATAAGCCAATTTAAGACGGTTTTTTTCAGGAATTTTTTGCTCTACCAAACGAGCACTCTCAGGGGTATATAAAATTAAATCGGTATCCCTTACAAATAGAGGCAGTGATTTTCCGTATATGCTACCCGCAACAAATGAGCCATCAAAGGCTAAGGTGGGTTTGAGTTCATTGATGATTTTTGGGATGCTATCCTCCTGCGCGGTCACAAGTCCTATAGTTTGAAGACTTGCACGTTCGGTTACGGATAAAATTAGATCCGGATCGTAATGGTAAATAATCGGTATGACCAAGGTATGTTCCTGCAAAGGGCGAAACTGACTCATAAACCGTATGGGAATAAAAATCGCGTCATAAGTAGCTGCTTTTTCATACTCACTGACCAGAAGCTGTTCACTTTTCACCCCAACTTGAGTACGAATGGCCGTGGATAGCATCGATGCCATTTCTGCGTTTTCCCCCACACAAGCACAGCTTTGTATTCGATCGGGCCAATCCATATAGTCCAATTGCTCTTGAAACAACAACTCAATCTCAGCATCATCCAAACCATAACCCACCAACTCCTCAACGAGTGATTGTACTTTAGCACCCCCTACTTCCAACCGCTGCTCCTTATCCAACAGTGTTCTCTGGCGCATCACCAAAAAGCCTTTTCCTTTCTCACTTTTCAATAGGCCTTCCTCAGCCAAGGAGTGGTAGGCTTTGCGAACGGTATGAAAACTAGCCTCTAGCTGCCGACCCAGTTCTCGGGTAGATGGTAAAGCCTCCCCAACTTGAAATTGCTTGGTGGCAATCATTAACCTAATGCGATCGGCAATGTATTTAGCTGAGTTTTTCATGGATTTAACACCGAGCGGTACCCTACATTTTGCTGGCAGAGTTTATTGGTCTAATGGTTTTTGTTCTAACAGCTTATTGGTCTAACAGTTTTTTCCATTCGTCAATGAGCAATAAAGCCTGCATTGGACTGAGTTTATTTGGATCAATGGCCTCTAATTTGTTGCGTAGTTCTTCGAGAACAGGGTCCGTTGCAACAGTAAACAAGCTCATTTGATCGGTTTCGGCCAAAGGCTGAACCTTGTTAGATAGATGTTTTCCAGCGTCTTTCCTTACCTTAGTTTGGGCGATATTTTCAGAGCTGTCTTGAATCTCCAATCGTTGTCCTTCTAATTCCTCCAAAATGACCTGAGCTCTCTGTATTAATTCCTTGGGAAGCCCAGCCATGTTGGCCACTTGAATTCCGTAACTGTGATCAGCCCCACCACGAACGAGCTTTCGCAAAAACACTACTTTTCCCTCATGCTCACGCACCTGTACATTATAATTGATAATACGCTCATACATTGACTCAAGGGCATTTAATTCATGATAGTGAGTGGCAAATAAGGTCTTTGCTGCCACCGGTACATGATTATGAAGGTACTCGGCCAAAGCCCATGCAATACTTAATCCATCAAAGGTACTGGTTCCTCTTCCCACTTCATCAAGCAGAATGAGGGAGTGCTCGGTAGCATTATTTAGTATGTTGGCCGCCTCGTTCATCTCAACCAGGAAGGTACTTTCCCCTGCAGCTAAATTATCCGAGGCGCCGACCCTAGTAAAAATCTTATCAACCAAACCAATTCGAGCACGTTCAGCTGGCACATAACTCCCAATTTGAGCTAACAAGACAATGAGCCCCGTTTGACGGAGAATGATACTTTTACCTGCCATATTAGGGCCCGTGATGATCATAATTTGTTCATCTTGCTGATCCAAACGGATATCGTTGGGAATAAATGGTTCGCCCACCGGTAGGCTTCGTTCCACCACAGGATGCCGCCCTTTTATAATTTCGAGTGTACTACCTTGATCTAATTCTGGTTTTACATATCCATTGGTGAAAGCAATCTGTGCCAGTGACTGGTACACATCCAGGGTTGATATGACGGTAGCGATACGCTGAATACCATCTGCAAATTGTGCTATATGCTCTCGAACTTGTTCAAATAAATCGGCTTCTAACGCCTTACTTTTATCCTCAGCAGATAGAATCTTTTCCTCAATTTCTTTTAGCTCAGGTGTTATATATCGTTCGGCATTCACTAAGGTTTGTTTGCGTATAAAATGATCCGGCACCTTATCTTTATGGGCATTGGTTACTTCGATGTAATACCCAAACACCTTATTATATCCAATTTTTAAGGTGGAAATGCCCACCTCTTGAGTGAGGGCATCTTTTATCTTAGCTATGTACTTTTTGCCATTTTGCGCAATATCTCTAAGCTCATCTAGCTCGGGATTCCAACCCGTTCTAATGATTCCACCATCTCGAATCGTTGCAGGTGGTTCATCGGCAATATGTTTTTCAATATAATCTACCCACTCCGAGCTATCAGGTAAACTTTGGAGCTCTTGACCTAAAGTATCGGATTCTAATTCTGCAGTGTGCGCCATTAATTCTGGGATCACCTGAAGAGAATAACCTAATTGCCGAATATCTCTAGCACTACACCGTCCGACACAAATTCTGGAAATTAGCCTTTCCAAATCACCTATTTTTTTTAATGATTCCCGAATATCAGTACGCACATTGCGCTGCTCAAAAAGTATTTCTACACGATTAAGTCGTAGTTGAATAGAATCTAACTTTTTGAGTGGGTGAGTTAACCAACGCCTAAGCAATCGCCCTCCCATAGGGGTTATCGTTTGATCCAAAACAGAAATTAGCGAGCCTTCTAATTTTCCTTCATGCATAGATGAACTAAGCTCGAGATTTCTCTTGGTAGAGGAATCCAAACTCATGTAATCACTTTGCTCATAGCGATACATCCTTCGGATATGCCCCATAACCCGCTTCTGGTTATCTTTTATGTATTGCAACAGTACGCCTGCTGCCCGTTGGGCTAGTTCCATGGACTCAACCCCAAAACCTTTAAGGGAATGGGTGTTGAAATGGGACAGAAGTTGATCTCTTGGATACTCTCCTTCATACATCCAAGAATCAGCCAAACTGATGTTCAGAAAGGAAAAACGTTCGTTTGCCCATTTCTTTTGAGAAGCTGCAATCACAAGCTCAGAAGGTTCAAACATCGATAAGATAGCGTCTATTTCTTGATCCTCACACTCCAAGGCCCCAAATTCTCCAGTAGATATATCGGCAAAAGCGCAGCCTAATGTTGTTCCTTCTTTATAAATGGAAAAAATGTAGTTGTTACGATTATGATTTAACACCTTTTCTGATAAACTCAGCCCTGGTGTAGTGATTTCAGTCACCTCTCGTTCTACAATTTTGCGCCCTGCTTTCTTAGCACTTTCAGGGTCTTCAGTTTGCTCACAAATAGCCACTTTGAATCCTTTGTTTACCAATTTGGGTAAGTAAGAATCGAGTGCATGAAAAGGAAACCCAGCTAATGGAGTCTGATCTCCACCATTATTTCGCTTGGTCAAGGTAATACCAAGTTCTCTACTGACCAGCTCTGCATCTGATCCAAACGTCTCATAAAAATCCCCGACCCGAAACAACAAAATGGTTTGGGGATGTTCCTCTTTAATCTGATTGTATTGCCTCATCAAAGGCGTTTGCTTTTTAGCGCTCATAGGAGGGGTGCTAACAAAATCTATTCAACAAATTGGTTCTATGCTATCGGTGAAACATACCAAACCCATGACTTAAAAACACAGCAAGCATACTCTATTTTTATGTCTGACTAGGAAGCGTAATGACTTTTAAAGGCTTTAATACTACTTTAGTATCAACATTCATTGAATTCTAGATTGTACCATGTCAAAAAATGGTTTACGCGCATATTGGAGTAGAGTTATAGAACTTGTTAAACAGGTTGATGTCATCTTTAATGCTTCTGCCGTTACGTTTAATTTATTTATTTGTGCAATCCCCTTCACCCTTATTCTCATATCAATCATTGGATATGTACTCTCTATTGATACAGCCTATATGGAGCTAGTGCGATACGGCACGGAACTACTCCCGGATATTACCTACGAACAAACAAATTCCGTTACTCTTGAAAGTGAACGTATCGTACAGACACTGTTAGCACCATTGATTCAAGGCAGAAATGTACTAGGTATCACGGGTATAATAATTATGCTTTTTTTCACCCAAAGTTTATTTCACAGCCTCAAACTTGTCCTGTTCAATGTTTTTGATATACAAAAGAGAAGTCATCCACTTAAAAGTATATTGGCAAATTTTTTAGGGCTTGGACTACTTGGTACGGTGTTTTTGTTTTTCAGTCTCTTAGTCTCTTTTGTTTCATTATTCGAATTGCGCACCATT
>ERZ802821.562-NODE-562-length-20771-cov-34.9875_pt1 | contig 20771 bp, 23 predicted proteins | sample MGYA00345648_ERZ802821 | MGnify/ENA primary metagenome ERZ802821 (study PRJEB30503, sample SAMEA104212357) | marine metagenome | biome: Westerlies Biome; feature: [SRF] surface water layer (ENVO:00010504) within the epipelagic zone...; material: water... | reverse complement strand
CGTCAGAACCTCTGTTGCGCTGTCACGCGAAGAAAGCGAACGCCGCAACGCAGCCGAGCAGGCAGAAGCCGCCTAAACACCACTGGCATGAATTGGATTTTAGGCGTTAGGTCTGCGGATCTGGCGCCTTTTTTTTATAAACGACCCCCGGATTTTTATCCGCGTGCTCTTATCCGTCACTGGCTTTCAACGCGGCGCGCACCTCATGCTGAACCAAGTTGCGCACGTTCTTAGTAATTTTTTCGCCCAGCACACCGCGTAACTCACGCCGAATGATTTCAGAAATCATCAGTTCAAGATCTTCGTTATCCATTTGCAACAGGCTATCCGTGCTCTGTGTCGCGCTTGAGTTTTCCGGCGTTCTTCGTCTGTGATCGCGCGCATGCAGTGGCATGGCAGAAGAAAAGGTTGAAATCTCGGGGCCGTCATCAGCCAGAATACTTTTTTGTACCTCGGGCTCTGAACCAGCACCCAAATCGATTAAATCTTCCAGTTTTGCAACTTTATCTTTTAAACTTAGCGTGCGCACAATGCGCTCGACAGCCGGCTCATGTCCGCCTGCATTGATCCGCAGGGACGGGTCTAAAAACAACCTTTCGGCTTTTTTCTGCAGAACCGGATCCGCAGCTTCACTTTCTTCATCCGCAATCAGTTGCTTAAGCGATACCAACAGGTCGCTCAGATTCGCTTGTGAAACAGGTCCGTCCATCCAGATCGCCTTTACCAGTCTTCACAAAAATATAACGTTGATAGAGTTTACGCACAAGTGAAAGGCAGAAACTGCCGGATAATCACCCTAAGCGAGGCGCGCTGCGAATTTAATTCAGGGCGAAAGCGCCTTTAAAACACGATCCAGTTTGCTGCCCCGCGCGCTGCGTTTGGTAGGGGCAGATTTCACCAAATTATAATATTCGGCCGGATCAAATTTTTGCACTGGAAGATTTAACGATTCTGCCGTGAGCTGACCCATACGCATCAACACACGGTATCCGGCGATCACCTCATCGGTAAGTGAGGTCACGCGGTCTGCTTTGGCATCTAATAATTCTTGTTCTGCATTCAACACATCCAGCGTAGTGCGCGCGCCCACAGCAGCCTCTTCACGCACGCCTTCAAACGCCACCACCGCGGCACGAATTTGCTCATCGGTTGCCGCGCGGCTCGCACGGGCCATCTGCAACAGAGCAAACGCACTTCCCGCCTGTTGCTCAATCTTGGCTTTTGTCACGTAAAGACCGGCCCGCTGCGCATCACGCCGCGCTTTGGCTTGGCGCACCAAAGCCGACAACCTTCCACCAGAGTAAATCGGACCAGAAGCAGAGACGCCAAAAGAATTTGAATTTGAAAAATTATCCCCTTCGCTGTCTGAATAGCCCAGCGAGCCTGAAAGCTTTACCGTCATGCCCGTGCCTGCTTCTGCGCGCAGCACGTTTAACTCGGCTTGCTTGATATCATGCTGTAGCGCGATCAGTTCGGGATGCGCCCGCAACGCCTTTGCTTTTACCTCAGAGGCTTTGCGCGGAAGATTAGGCGCCTTTTTGGGCGCCGATAATTTTCCCGGCGCCGCGCCGACAGCTTGTTTATAAGATTCTTTTGCCTGAACCAAATTTGCCTGCGCAGCGGCCAGAGCGCTGGTTGACGCCGCCAAGCGTGCTTCGGCAAAAGCGACATCCGTCTTGGTAATTTCACCCACGTCAAACCGATCCTGCGCAGCCCTCAATTCCTCTTTAATCACGCGCATATTATTTTTACGCAGGCCCACGATTTCAATATCGCGGCGCACTTTCACAAAAGCCTCAATCGCTGAAAACAACACTTGTTGTTCAACCAAAATAAGCGACTGACGCGTTGAAAGCACCGCTTCCTTCGCGGCGTCTATAGCAAGTTTATTTTGCCCACCATCATAGACTGTCAGCGCCGCTGTCACATCAAGGTTTGCGAAATTAATGGATATACCCGACGTGGTATTTAGAGGCGCGGTATTTCTGGAACCAAACTGTCGTTGCAAGCTTGAACTCCAGCTCAGCACCGGCTTTAACGCCGCAGCCGCCACCGCAACATCTTCATCTGCCGCGCGCAGCAGAGCGCGGTTTTGCGTTAGAAGGCCCTTGTTATTATAGGCATCCACGAGCGTTTGTTGCAGGCTTCCAGCCCCTACGGGTGCCGCCAGCACAACCGATAAAATAACCAAGCTTAGTGTTTTGAAAACTTTCATCGTGCACATCGACCCTTACAATACATAGCCACCCTGCCTGAGAAAAGCTTAGCCCAAGGCGCGCGCTTTACAAGGCAAAATCACGCGCGGCCTGAAAGCCCGGCAAGAGTGGAGCGCCCGCGTTAAACAGCGCACGCCACGTCACCCGACCGTTCAATTTATATCCAATTTTGGCCGTGCCCAACGCAGCATCCGAGAAGATACACGCGATCCGTCCACCTTCTTTTAGCTGCGCTACAAGTCCTGGCGGTACCATCTCAACCGCCCCCTCAATAACGATCACATCGTAAGGACCGTGCTGCGCCGCCCCTTCAACCAGGTGTCCAAGCTGTAAAATAACGTTATCGGCCTCAGCTTCGGTGAGGGCATCTTGCGCCTCTGCAATGCGCTCGGGGGTATCTTCGAGCGCCACAACCGCCTCAGACATCCGCGCCATCACCGCGGCGGAATATCCAAGCCCAGCGCCGATATTGAGCACCAAATCTGTTTTTTGAAGGTCCAAAGCGTCCAACATTTTTGCCAAACTGCGCGCTTCTAATAAAACGCGGCCATCGCCTAAACCAACATTTTCACCAATATAGGCGGCTTCGCGTTTGTCCCGCGGTACAAATAATTCCCGCTGAACGGTTAACATGGCATCGATAATCGGAAATTTGGTTACATCCGAAGGGCGGACCTGGGTATCAACCATCATCAAACGGCGGGCTGCAAAATCACTCATATTGGCGCTCTATCAATATACATTTGCCCGCGTTTTGACATAAAGTACGCGCAGGGGCAACGGCCACATTGATTTTGAGTTTGAAAAATCACGCTTTCCGGCCAGCACTGTAGATTTCATATAGCCTTCGCCCGAGATATTGCCTTGAGCCGAAACCCAACATAAAAACCGCATCTTTATCGGTTAGAGTTGAAAAGCAACTGGACAAAGAAATCACGACCGTTACCTTCACCTCCCGAGATGACGCGGCTTGCCCAGGCAACCGCCATCAAGCGAACAAAAAGGCCGGGGGCGCCAAATATGAAAATTGCGATTATTGGTGTGGGGGCGATGGGCTCAATTTATGCCGGTATGCTTAGCGAAGCCGGGCATGAGGTATGGGCCATTGATCCCTGGGTGGCGCATGTGGCGGCGATCAACGCTGACGGCTTGCGCTTGTCAGGGGCAAGCGGTGATCGGGTTATAAACGCGCTGCGGGCCAGCGTTGATATATCACAAGTCGGGCAATGCGATATCTGCGTGATTGCCACGAAAGCCTCCGGCGTTGCTGCGGCCGCGAAAGCCATTGCCCCTGTCATCGGGCCCGATTGTCTGGTTTTAACCATTCAAAATGGCTTGGGTGCAGATCGGCGCCTTGCCCAGCATATGCCGATGCACAACGTGCTGCTCGGGGTGGCCGATGGCTTTGGGGCATCGATGAAAGGCCCCGGACACGCCCATCACAACGCGATGAAGCTTATCCGTATCGGTGAAATCACGGGCGGCATAACCCCCCGCCTCAGCGAATTGGAAGCGCTGTTTCAAAACGCCGGGTTCAACGCAAAAGCCTTTGAAAATATCAACACACTGATTTGGGAAAAGTTTTTGTGCAACGTCACCTTCAGCGCGCCCTGCACTGTCTATGAGCAAACTGTTGGCGATTTGATGGAGGATCAGGATCATTGGATGGTTGCGCTGGCTGCAATGCAAGAGGCCTATCGGTTGGGGCAAGCCAAAAATATTGCGTTTAGCTTCGAAGATCCGGTGGCCTATGTAACCGCTTTTGGGGCGCAGATGCCCGATGCGCGCCCCTCAATGTTATTGGATTTCATAGCCCAAAAACCCTCTGAGCTCGACGCGATTAATGGTATGGTTCCTGTGTTGAGCAAAGAACTGGGCCTTCCCACCCCTGTGAATGATGATTTGGTCGCCAAAGTCCGACTCAAAGAAGCCAGTTTTAAAGGTTAACGCTATGCTGCTTGCCTCTGCTTTCGTAAAGAATACCCCTGTTTATGGCGTGCTTGGGCCAAGCTTGTTTTTTCCTGCGACTGCGAATGTTCTAGGGCGCTGGCCCAGCCTAAAAGACCTGATCGCCGATGATGCGCTGGATGTTTTAAAAGCGCAACTGGAGGCGGGCATCGATTTAGAAGCGGTAACATTGCGCCAACCGATCCCCAATGCTTCAAAAATCATCTGCGTTGGGCTCAATTATCGAAAACCCTATCCGGTTGACGGGGTGGCGCCGCCTGATCCAGAGCATATTATTCTTTTTGGAAAAGAACAAAGCAGCATGGTGGCCCATCACGAGCCGCTGCAGCCCCCCGCTGGCATGGCCGGCCAAAGCTTTGATTATGAAGGCGAGATTGCCGTGGTGATCGGCAAGCGTGCGTTTCAAATCAGCGCAGAAACGGCTTTGGACCATGTATTAGGCTATTCCGCCTTGAATGATGGCTCGGTGCGCGATTGGCAAAAGCACAGCATTTATGCAGGCAAGAACTTTTATCAGTCTGGATCTTGGGGACCGGCAATTCTTACGAAAGATCAGCTGGATGATCCGGATGAATTGCACCTCAAAACCTTTGTGAATGGCGAATTGCGCCAAAGCTGCCGCGCCAAAGAAATGGTATTTTCAGTCGCCGCGCAAATCGCCTATATCTCGCATCTTTTTCCGCTTGAAGCTGGAGATGTTATTGCAACCGGCTCTCCAGATGGGACGGGCGGCGCGCGCAATCCAAAAGCGTTTTTACGCCCGGGTGACCTTGTTGAGGTTCAAGTTGGCGCGCAGCTATCGCTTGAAAACCGCGTCGCAGATGCCTAACTCGGCGCGGCGCCCAGACTTGGCGATCGTATCGGGTGCGCTAGATCTACAACGTTAAGGTTTTGAAATTGACTGGAATTGCAGATGACAAAATGGATCTACGGGTTGGTTTTTAGCCTGCTCATCAGCCCCAGCTGGAGCGATACGAACATGATCGACGCCTTTGAACAGCAGCCGGAACGCCGCTGGCGTTATTTTTCCGATCAAGTGATGGGCGGTTTATCACAAGGCCAAGCAAGTTTCGTTAAAACCGATGCCCGCTTTAGCGCGCATTTATCGGGTTGGGTCACGACGCAGAATAATGGTGGATTCATCCAAATACGCCGCGAGATCAAAGGCTCCGATTACCCTAATGCTCAAGGTGTGACGCTCACAGTTAAAGGCAATGGAGAGCGCTATTACCTGCATCTGCGGACAAAACAAACGCGGCTTCCCTGGCATTATTATCAGGCCAGCTTTGACAGCAATTCAGACTGGCAAAGCTTTTCCATACCGTTTTCCAGCTTTGAACGATCCGGCTGGGTCTTGGGGGCGGAAATCGACCCCGCAAGCATTTCAAGCTTGGGTATCGTCGCCTACGGAAAAGATCATCAAGCAGATCTTTGGATAGATGAAATCGGGTTTTATTAAATAAAGATGGTGGCCTCGGATAGGAACGTATCAGCCAAGACGGAGGCATCAAAGCGATCTGCGATATTTTGATATCCCCACCGCGTTGGGCCTGTTAGTCTTGGTCCAGCCCAAACGAGGATGCGTATGAAAAGTTTTTTAGACCCAAGGCAAACTTTGCACAATCCAAAGCATTTCATGTTTAATGGCCGCCAAGCAGAGAACCCCGAAACCCCCGCACGTATTGAAATTTTAAAGGCCGGCGCTGAGGCCGCAGGCTGTGCCTTTGAGGCCCCACGCGATTACGGGCTTGGCCCCATCAGCGCCATCCACTCTCCGCGTTATCTGACGTTTTTACAAAATATTTATACCCGCTGGGCGCGGATAAAATACGGTGGTGATGAGGTGATACCAAATATCCACCCCGCCAACCGAGTGGATTCTTATCCAGCCTCTGCGGTGGGTCAGGCGGGGTTTCATCAAGCCGATACAGCCTGCCCGATTTCCGCCCAAACATGGGAGGCGGCTTATTGGTCGGCTCAATCAGCCATCGCTGGGGCAGAACATATGCTGCAGGGGGGCAGCCGCGCCTATGTGCTATGCCGCCCCCCTGGCCATCACGCCATGAGCGAATTGGCTGGCGGGTTTTGCTTTTTGAACAATGCCGCTATTGCTGCGGATCTTTTAAGCAAAGCCGGCCGACGCGTCAGCGTTTTGGACATAGACGTGCATCACGGAAACGGAACACAGAATATTTTTTACCACCGAAAAGATGTTTTCACCGTGTCACTTCATGCCGATCCGGCGCGGTTTTATCCTTTTTACTGGGGGCACAGCGCTGAAACCGGAGCTGGTTTGGGCGCAGGCTATAACCTGAACCTGCCGCTTCCCCGCCGCAGCGGTGATGCCGATTATTTAACAGCTCTTGCGCAAGCTTTAGAGCACATTCAAGCCTATGGCACCGACTGTTTGGTGGTTGCGCTGGGCCTTGACGCTTATGAAGGCGATCCCTTTCAGGGCCTTGCAGTGAGCAGCGAGGGCTTCACCCGGATTGGCGAGGCCATCAGCGCTTTGGGCTGCCCGATCCTTTTGGTTCAAGAAGGCGGGTATATTTGCCCAGAATTGGGCACAAATTTAACGGCAGCCCTCGCAGGCTTTGCAGCCTGATGGCGCAGATCAACCCAAACATATCTTTGCGCATTGGGGCAAAGAATGACACTTCTAAACATATAAATCAAAACAACCCTTAAGGCGATATTATTGCTGCTGCTCTAACCCCTGCTTTCTGTCTTATCTCTTGGTCTACTAGGCTTTTATACTCAGGATTTCACGCGGCTGAAGCGTCTGTCTAACAAGGTTTTCTGGCGGCCCTGCCCAGCTTTGCGCGGTTTCTGAATACCGGCGGAATCAGGTTTCGTAAAATTACCCTCTTCATCCCGCAATGGCGCTTACCATTTTTTTGCGGGATTGCCGCCTCAAACATCGCTTTAACCGATTACATTAGGGCGAAAGCCATGTTCCGGCCCAGCGGTCGTCAGCTTGAAACACCGCCCGGAAATGTTGCTCTTTGAGCGAAAGGACCTCAAGCTTTTGAACCGCACAACTGCAAACCATAAACTGCGATTTCGACGGAGTGAGCGCATAGGCAAAGGGGTCACGGATCGCAAGGCCGGTGCGCGGGGTTTTGCCATAAGCAATTTGACTGGGCCCGGGTACGTTTTGCCATTGCGCATCGCGATGGGCATCTTGGCGCAACGCGATGCGGGCGTGAAGCCGTAATTGGATGGCGCGATCCGGATCCCAAAACAATAATTGAGCCTGTGGATTGGCCTGCAACTCGGCGCATTTCGAACTGCCAATATCGGTGTGAAATTCCAAATTTTCATCCGCACGATCAACGCCGCGCAGCACCACATGGCGCGCCTGTGGTTGGCCCTCTCTATCCACCGTCGCCAACGACATCACGCGGAAGGGCGATTGCCCATCCGCCTGCCCTTCCTCTAAAAGGCCCCATGCCTGATCTAAAAGCTTTGGTAACGAAATGTTCATGAGGTTTGCCTTTTCTGACAAGGTTGGAGCGTAAACCGACTGACAGAGGAAGGAGCCGACCTCCCTCCTAATTCCCAATTAAAGCACTAAAGCGCTTAATCAAGAACGGCCAATATCATCCCAGACATATAAACCTTTACCCGTTCAAGCATGACCATCAATAAAAAAAGCCCGCTCAAAGCCTTTCCCCCCTAAGAAAGCGCCTGACAGATAATGCTGGACCCATTCCTTCTATCAGCAAAGCTTGCACGTGCCCTGCCCTCAATGCGTTTCTTTACACCGTTCAGTTGCGCGATTATCAAAGGTGCAATCCAAAGCGTAACACGCCGCGGCACTCGAAAGGTTTAAGAAATGAAAATAGTTGTTGTGGGCTTGGGATATGTGGGTGTCGCCAATGCGGCCGTTCTGGCGCAACATTGTGAGGTGATAGGCGTGGATGTTTCACCCCAGCGGGTGGCTCTATTAAATGCCCGAAAATCTCCCATCGGGGATCAAGACTTGCCCGATTTCCTTGCTGCGGGTGTTCTTAACCTAAGCGCGACAACAAATCTCCATGGGGCTCTACCTGGCAGTGATTATGTAATCATCGCAACCCCCACCAATTATGATGAGAAGCTGAATTTTTTCGACACGCAGTCCGTTGAAGACGTGGCTGCTGAGTGCCTGGAACACGCACCCGAGGCCTGCTTGGTGATAAAGTCAACAATTCCAGTTGGCTTTGTGGATGGGTTGCGCAGCAAATTGCAGAGCCAAAATATTTTTTTCTCGCCAGAGTTTTTACGTGAAGGCTCTGCGCTACACGATAACTTAAACCCAAGCCGTATTATTGTGGGGGACCAGTCGGAAAAGGCAAAAATATTTGCAGAATTGCTCAAGTCAGCCGCAGATTCAAAAGACCCTACCTTGCTGCTAACGGGCACCCGCGAGGCGGAAGCGATCAAGCTTTTTTCAAACACATATCTCGCAATGCGGGTGGCTTTTTTCAACGAATTAGACAGTTACGCGATGTCGCGAGGCTTAGATAGCCGAGAAATTATTGAAGGTGTTTCTCTTGATCCGCGGATCGGAACGCATTACAATAATCCCTCTTTCGGCTATGGTGGATACTGCTTGCCCAAAGACACAAGGCAATTGCTCGCAAATTACGACAGCGTTCCTCAGAACATCATCCGCGCAATTGTAGATGCAAACACAACGCGTAAAGACTTTCTGGCCGAAGACATCTTAAAGCGGTCACCTCGCAAAGTTGGAATTTTTCGCCTCACCATGAAATCGAACAGCGATAACTTTCGGCAATCCTCAATACAGGGCATTATGAAGCGGATTAAGGCCAAAGGAATTGAGGTTGTGATATATGAGCCTGCGCTTGCGCAAGAGCAGTTTTTCAACTCGCCGGTTATGCGAGACTTGGAGGCCTTTAAAGCGGCTTGCGACGTGATTTTGACAAACCGCATGTCGTCCGAGCTAAAGGATGTAGCTGATAAAACCTACACGCGCGACTTATTTGGAGAGAATTGAGCCACTTTCAAAATCTACGGCCAAATTTGCGTGGTTCAAATTTTTTTAATAAGATCCATACTTTGATAGCGTCAAGAATATTGAACTATTTTTAAATAAAGTCTTTTTGGATTGCTGGGTTTGTCCGCGCATAAATACGTTACAAAGAAACAGGCTTCAGGAGGTAACCGTATAAAATAAATGTTTTAATATAAGTTTGACAAACCGTGGCATATGTAAGGCGCAGGTAATCATCGCGCCCTGTCTAGCACGTCACCGCTTGCACATCTTCTTCCCTTTGTGTAACACGCAGAAGCAACCAAGGCGGGTTGGTAGAGTGGTTATGCAGCGGATTGCAAATCCGTGTACACCGGTTCGATTCCGGTACCCGCCTCCACAATATATTGTATATATTGACCAAAAAACACTCTCCAAATCAACATATAGTCACCAAATTTCTGTACACAATTCGTACACAAAATTTCGATGTAGATTTGACGATTCCCCTGTTATCCTATTGGTGAAGATAAAGCGGCGTAGGTATAACAATGGACGGTACAAATCCAGCAGCTAAAAGCACAAAGTACAGCACTACAGCGAAAGTTTTTCACTGGGGTTTTGTCGTTTTATTCGTATATGGAACTGCCAAACAGGTTGATGACATAAGTCAGCTTGAAGATTTTGCTCTTCTTAGATTTGAACTCATCTTCGCCACATTGTTGATTTTATTACTCGTCGTAAGATTTTTTTACATGACTAAAACACAAACTTCTTCACTACCTGAGGAGACATCCGCAATTCAGAAACTTGCAGCGAGGTTAGTACATTTGGGGATGTATGCATCCCTAACTACAATAGCCCTTTCTGGTATCTTAATTGGCGGCATCTACTGGATGGAGATGAAAGAGGGTTTGCTCATTGAGGGCATAATAACCGTACACGAGCTAGCAGTCACAGCAAGCTATTGGCTCATAGGTATACATATAGCAGCGGCAGTCTTTCATAGGTTCAAAAGTGACGGCGTATGGAATTCAATGGTTCCTGTCTGGAAAGAAACAGAAACGAAAAAAATTGAATAGTTAGGAAAAAACCAATAAGCAACTTTATAGAACAAACGAACCTTTCGTACACAAAACTGTACACAAAGATTTAGCATACCATTAATATACTGACAGATATGAAAAAAAATTGATGTAAGCTTATTGCAAATCCGTGTACACCGGTGCCATTCCGGTACCTGCCTCCAATAAAATCATGTTGGAAGTCCTAGTACGTAATTGTAATTGTAACGACTTCCCATCAGGTAGCTTTTAAAGTTTACATCAACATCGAGTATTTTTATGATCAGACTTCGCAAAGCCGTCTTCCCCGTCGCAGGTTTTGGGACACGATTTTTACCAGCCACCAAAGCGATGCCCAAAGAGCTGTTGCCAGTCGTCGACAAACCTCTGATCCAATATGCGGCTGAGGAAGCCATTGCGGCTGGCATTGATACGCTGATCTTTGTCACGGGTCGCAACAAGCGCGCCATTGAGGACCATTTTGACAACAACCAAGAGCTCGAAATGGCTCTGCGGGCCAAAGGCAAAAATGAACAAGCCGACATGGTCAAGAACATCCTGCCAGAGGGTGTGGAATGCATCTTTGTGCGTCAGCCCGAGCAACTTGGGCTTGGTCATGCTGTGCTCTGTGCCGAACGCGCAGTAGGGAGTGATCCCTTTGCAGTGCTGCTCGCTGATGACTTTCTCACCTATGAGGGTGCCGGTGTTACCGCAGATCTCGCACGGGCATTTTACGCCACTGGCAAAACGCAGCTCAGCGCCATGGAAGTCAACGGACCAGATATTTCCAAGTATGGCGTTGTAGTTCCAAATGGTGAACCAGGATCAGTTACAGGCCTTGTCGAAAAGCCTGATGCTGATAAAGCGCCTTCAAACTTAGTCAGCATTGGCAGATATGTTCTTACTCCGGACATCTTTGATATCCTGCGCAATCAACCTGCGGGAGCCGGTGGGGAAATCCAACTGGCAGATGCGATTAATACGCAAGCCGCCAATAATGCTGTTGAAGCGGTCACGCTCAATGGGCGTCGTTTTGATTGTGGAAGTGTGCAAGGCTATTTGGATGCCATAATGCATGTTGCTGATCGCAAAAAATACTGATTTTTACGTAAGAGCTATTCCGGCCTTCTTATGTTTTAAATAGATTAGGCTTAGCCTTGGCGGACTAACTGCCACTGCTTTTTCGATCGCTGCCAAAATTTGCTTAGCCACTCTTCTACAGGATCCCGATTAGGCTGCGTGCGTCGATAGGACGTCAATGTAAGTTTAGACAGTGGTGCCATGATGTGCTCCTTATTTGTTTACATAAAAAGCGTATGGTCAGACGTGCACTTGGACGACCGAAAAGATCTCAATAAATTGAAAAGGCTAGGAAATTAGGGAAGAGCTCATTTAGCAAGTTGCAATTGATCAGCACTGACCTGCATGCGTGTTTTTTGTCCCATGAAATCCATAAGGACCCAAATACGCTGCTCAGGATCAATTGTATCCACTGTAACGATGAAATTGGCAAAAGGTCCGGTGAGCATTTCTACACTGTCTCCCTCGTTCAGACTTTTGGGTGGGAGCAATGCACCAGATGCATCGCATCTGAGCATAAGACCAGAAATCAGCTGTAAAGGAAGCGGCTTTGGTTTGCCCTCAAAGCTTACAAGCTTTGATACCCCAATCGTGCTATTTATCGAGCGCCAAGGGGCCAATTCAGAGTTTACGCTGACAAACATATATCCTGGGAAAAGAGGTTTTAGATCACTCACAAAGCGGGAGGCTTTTCTGCGGGTGATTTTCTGCATGGGTAAAAATGTTTCAAACCCTTGCCGTTGCAAGTTGCGCTCCGCCAGGCGATGGCTGTTTGGCTTGAACTGTATCAAATACCACTGATTCATTTTGACACCTATCGGACTTAACGCTCACTATTGAACGAATATAACAGATTTGAAACATCTTGCAAACCTATCAATTGCCGTGCTGAAACTCCCTATCCTGGTCTAAATTGACGGTGACCCACGACCGTAGGAATGACATAAATTATTGAAATTAAACACTTTAGTTACCCCCCCGCAACCCTGCCGGGAGGAACGCACTTCGTCTCAACCTGATATTTTTTTGATTGTAGTCGGAGAAACTTTGGACTATCCATCAAAGCTGAACAGTCATGAACATCCTTGACCTACATTGCTGGAATCTAACACCTGAGCCTGCGCACAACGCAAGGCTCGGTGCGGTAGCCGTTCTGGAGCGTCACTTTGGCTAGTCGACGCGAAGAACAGCAGGCGGAAATCCGTTTGAAGGTCATGCGGTTGATTTCACAAAACCCTGAAATGTCCACACGGCAGGTTGCGGATGAAGTTGGGATTTCAAACGGGTCCGCCTATTACGTTCTCACCGCGCTTGTTGAAAAAGGCTTTGTGAAGCTTGGGAATTTTAAGAAAAATCCGCGCAAGGGTCAGTATGCCCATTTGCTGACGCCGAAAGGGATCCGCGAGAAATCCTTACTGACCCACAGCTTCATTGAGAGAAAGCGCGAAGAGTTTGAGGCTTTGAAGGCAGAAATCAAAGCCCTTGAAGAGGAGGCCGGCCTCGCAGGAGAGGCGATCCCCTCGCCGCGAAGAGACAAATCCACATGACTGACCTTAGCTGCTTCAAAGCCTACGACATTCGCGGTGAAATTGGCGTCAATATTGATGAGGGCGTCGCCTACCGCGTGGGTCGCGCCGTGGCCCAACATTTGGGCGCCACATCTGTTGTGATCGGATTTGATGCGCGCGAAACCAGCCCAGCCTTCGCGGCCGCCGCATCGAGAGGCGTGCGCGATGCTGGTTCGGATGTAATTAACATTGGGATGGCTGGCACGGAGGAGATGTATTGGGCGGTGACGGAATTTGGCGCCTGCGCTGGCATTGAAGTAACCGCGTCACACAATCCGATCCATTATAACGGCATGAAGATTGTCAAATCCCAGTCTCAGCCCCTTGAGGATTTGGGCGACTTTCAAGCCATCAAGGCCCTTGCAAGCTCTCAGGCGTGGTCTGATGTGACAGACGTTGGTCGCGAGTTTGAGCGCTCAGAGGCTGCGCGGCAGGCTTACGTGGGGCGCGTGTTAAGTTTTGTTGACCTCCCTGCCCTGCGGCCGCTCAAAATCGTTGTGAACTCTGGCAACGGCGCCGCGGGACCAACCTTTGATGCAATTGCCGACCAGCTCTTGGAGCTCAGCGCACCGCTTGAGTTTGTGCGCGTGCACCACACAGCGGATGCCACGTTCCCCAATGGCATCCCCAATCCACTTTTACCAGAAAATCATGCAGCCACAGCTGACGTGGTCAAGGCCGAGAAGGCCGACTTTGGCGTGGCATTTGACGGTGATTTTGATCGCTGCTTCTTTTTCGATGAGACAAGTCAATTTGTCCCCGGCGAATATGTCGTAGGGCTCCTAGCATCCACTTTCTTAGAAAAAGAGTCCGGCGGCAAAATTGTCCACGACCCCAGAGTGATTTGGAACACGCAAGAAATTGTCGCTCAAAAGGGCGGCATCGCCGTTCTGTCCAAGACGGGCCACGCCTTTATCAAGCAGACCATGCGCTCCCGCGAGGCCGTTTATGGCGGCGAGATGTCGGCGCACCATTACTTCCGTGACTTTGCCTATTGTGATAGCGGCATGATCCCGTGGCTCTTGATTGCGGAACTTGTGTCACACTCTGAACGCTCACTTGGAGATTGGGTGAAAGATCGATATGCGGCCTTCCCAAGTTCGGGTGAAATCAACTTCACGGTGGCGGACACAGGCAAGGCGATTGAGAATGTTTTGTCAGCCCACCGCGCGGCCGCGCTTTCAATAGATCAGACCGACGGCGTGAGCCTGGCTTTTGGTGATTGGCGCTTCAACCTTCGCCGCTCGAACACGGAGCCGCTCGTGCGGTTGAATGTTGAGGGCAAGGGCAATGCGGACGCGCTTGCGGCACATGTGAGCGCGATTGCGGATTTGCTTGGCGGGACGCGTGCTTAGGGCGGCCGATAATTTAAGGTTATGGGTAGCTGGATAATAGCAAAATGACTGACGCTTTACGCAATATGAAACAGGTCCAACTGAAAGATGTGCAAGAGAATTTTGAGCAGATCTTTGAGGATTTGTTGGTGAGTGGTGAGCCGGTTGAAATCCTCAAAGAGACCGGGAATGCAATTCTTGTTTCTGACGAGGTTTGGCGCGGAATGACAGAAACGCTGAACCTGATGACTATTCCTGGTGTGCGCGAATCCATAAGTTCTGGTATGCGTGAGGCTATTACTCATACTAAGACAGGTTTGGATTGGTAAGTTGAACGTATTGTTGGTCAATTATTCAATGGGACGTAGGGCTTCTTGAGGATGCTGGAATCTAAAGTTTTTGCGAACGGTTCCACGACATTGCCCAAGCCTGTGCGTGACGCACTGGGGGTGAAAGCGGGTGATACTGTTCGCTTTGTCATTTCTGAAAAAGGCGTGCACATTGAACAAGCCCAATCAGTACATGAAACTGCAGATGTGCTTATGCGGAGTGGTCGGTCTTGAATTGCCGCAAAAATATTTGTATATACGCAAATATATACGGAGAAATATAATGTTTCAAACAAAAATACGCAAAGTAGGGAACTCATCAGTGGTCACAATCAGCGCTGAGATGTTAGCAGCTCTCGACGTGAAGGATGGCGACACTGTTTATGTAACGCGTTCTGACGACAACGGGCTAAAAATTCAAGCGCATGATCCAGCGGTGCTTGAAGCCCTTGCGGCAGCTGAGGAGGTCATGGATGAAAACCGCACGCTCCTTCAGGCGCTTGCATGAGCGAACCAATATGGGTTCCAGTGGAAGCAGTTCACATCATTCATGATCGCCAAATTGCGCGTCACGGAGGCGCATCGGGGCTTCGTGATGAGGGACTGCTTCAAAACGCTATGCAGCGACCCGTAAACAAATGGCAGTATGAAGACGCCGATACATTCGCATGTGCAGCCGCGTATGCTTTTGGCATTGCTAAGGCGCATGCATTTGTTGACGGAAACAAACGGACTGCATTTGTCACGAGCGCAACTTTCTTGCGGTTGAATGGATGGCATTTTGCGATTGAACCCGCCGAAGGTGTAACCTTTATGGAAGGTCTCGCATCAGACGAGGTTTCTGAAGAAGAATTTAAGAACTGGTTAGAGCTTGGTTCAAAGAAAATTCAATAATACCATATCCTTATACGCCCCGACGTTGGGGCGTTATGATGTACTGTGAAAAAAGAAAGTTTGAGACATAGTTTATGAAAATTGTTGTTGTTGGATTGGGGTATGTTGGGCTGTCGAATGCAGTGCTATTGGCACAGCATAATGAAGTCATCGGTGTGGATATTTCGCCGGAGCGTGTGGATGCGCTCAATGCACGGAAGTCAACAATCATTGACGCAGAGCTGTCTGAGTACTTGGCCGAGCGGGATTTGAACCTGTCTGCGAGTACGGACTTGAAAGCCTCGGTTCAGGGTGCCGATTATGTGATTGTGTCGACGCCTACCAATTATGATGAAAAGACAAACTTTTTCGACACGTCCTCGGTTGAGGTAGTGATTGCTGAAGTCATCGAGAGCGAACCTACTGCCTGCATCGTCGTGAAATCAACAATTCCGGTTGGTTTCATGGAGGATGTGAGGGAGCGTTTAAAGACTAATGCGGTGATATTTTCGCCAGAGTTTTTGAGAGAGGGTAAGGCGCTCTACGATAACTTGTATCCAAGTCGTATTATTGTGGGAGAGAAGTCGGAGCGCGCAGCGATATTTGCGAATTTGCTTGCAGAGGGTGCACTAAAATCTGACGTTGAACTTTTGTTTACGGGGTCGCGTGAGGCTGAGGCGATAAAGTTATTTTCGAATACATATCTCGCGATGCGTGTCGCGTTTTTTAACGAGCTAGACAGTTACGCGCTCGCTGGCGATATGAATAGTCGAGAAGTTATTGAGGGTGTGTCGCTAGATCCGCGTATAGGCAATCACTACAACAATCCATCATTTGGCTATGGCGGCTACTGCTTGCCAAAGGACACAAAACAGCTGTTGGCGAATTACGAGGCAGTGCCCCAGAATATGATACGCGCAATCGTCGACGCCAATTCGACCCGTAAGGACTTCTTGGCGGATGTGATTGTTAAAACACAGCCAAAGACCGTTGGGATCTATCGTCTTGTCATGAAGGATGGCAGTGACAACTTCCGACAGAGTTCCGTTCAAGGCATAATGAAGCGGATCAAGGCCAAAGGAATTGAAGTCATCGTATATGAACCAGCGTTGTTAAGGGACACATATTTTAATTCGAAGGTTGTAGCTGACTTGAATGAATTTAAACGTAAGGCTGACGTGATTGTTGCAAACCGAATGACTGATGAACTTGTAGATTCTAACCATAAAGTTTTTACTAGGGATTTATTTAATGAACATTAGGAAGGCCGTATTTCCTGTTGCTGGTTTTGGTACCCGCTTTTTGCCTGCAACAAAGGCGATGCCAAAAGAGTTGTTACCGATCGTTGATAAACCTTTGATTCAATACGCTGCGGAGGAGGCGATTGCCGCGGGTATCGACACACTGATATTTGTGACGGGTCGGAATAAGCGTGCGATTGAGGATCATTTTGATGCAAATAATGAATTGGAAACCATGCTGCGCGCTAAAGGTAAAGATGCGCAGGCCGACATGGTTCGTAATATCCTTCCTACCGGTATTGAGTGCATATTTGTTCGTCAGGCCGAACAACTGGGTTTAGGGCACGCCGTTTTGTGTGCGGAGCGTGCCCTTGGTGGGGATCCATTCGCCGTGTTGTTGGCGGACGATTTTCTAACAGATTACGCACCCGGTGTGACAGCAGATCTAGCACAAGCGTTTGAAAGTAGTGGTAAATTACAGCTTTCGGTGATGGAGGTTGATGGGCCTGATATCTCAAAATACGGCGTTGTTGTGCCAAATAGTGCAGGTGCGGGTATTGCAGGCTTAGTTGAAAAACCGGACGCGAATGCTGCACCGTCAAACCTGGCCTCGATAGGACGGTACGTCCTGACCCCCGATATCTTTGACACCTTGCGGGGCCTAGGCGCGGGATCAGGAGGGGAAATCCAACTGGCAGATGCGATCAACATCCATGCGCAGCAGGGCTCTGTCGAAACTGTCCGCCTGAATGGACGGCGCTTTGATTGCGGGTCGGTGCGCGGGTTTATGGCAGCCTCAAATCATGAATTTGAGAATAGGAACTTCTAGTTATAATGAGCCATCAAATTCAATGCGTTAATTTAGATGACATTGGGGTGTTATGGGCAGGTTAGTGGGACTTTTCCGACGCCATAAAAAAGAAGATTTGAGATTTTGCGGCGATTACTCTTTGAAATTTAAAATTCATGGCGTGGCTGTTTAGCTTAATTAAGCCAAATGACCCTACACATGACTTATGACGCGATTCGTAACCAAGCTTAACGCTACATTAACTTAAAAACCGAATGCTACAAAAACATCAGGAATACATTTTTGCTTTTACTGGACGGTCTAAGAAACCCATGACCGGCGCAAAAGCGGTGATTTAAAAAAATTCGCATATCTTTTGCAAAAGATGGATGCAACTGGAATGGAGCGTAAAAATGATAACTCCGGTAATCCTCTGCGGCGGATCTGGCAACCGGCTCTGGCCTGTGTCGCGCGCATCCTTCCCCAAACAGTTCGCCCCACTGGTCGGCTGCGAAACACTTTTTCAAAAATCCGCTCTTCGCAGCCTAGGTGCCGAGTTCACAAATCCCTTAGTGGTCACCAACTCAAATTTTCGGTTCATTGTGTAGGAACAACTACAGGCTATCAGCATCACTCCTGATGCTATACTGCTCGAACCTGCGCAGCGAAATACAGCCCCCGCGATTTTAGCCGCAGCAATATATTTAGCACAGCAAGACCCCGAGACAGCAATGCTGGTTCTCCCATCCGATCAGATGCTGCATGAAGTTGAAGATTTAAAATTGTCATTGAAATTGGGCCTTGCTGAAGTGGCACGGGGTCAAATCGTCACCTTTGGGATAACACCTACATATCCTGAGACAGCATATGGATACTTAGAAATACCCAAGCCTGTGAAACACGGCCCCATCCAGCCAATACGTTTCATCGAGAAACCTGATGCCGCGCGCGCTCAAGAGATGGTCAAGTCTGGCTCTTTCCTGTGGAATGCAGGGATGTTCCTTTTCAAAGCCAAAGATATTCTTACCGCTTTTGAAACCCATGCACCGGATCTGGTGAAACAAGTGACTAAAGCGATAAAGACGAGCAAAGATGATCGTGGGTTTTATCGCCTCGAAGCTGAAGAATGGGCCTCCGTTGAAAATATCTCGATTGATTATGCAATCATGGAAAAGGCACAGAACCTCTCGGTGGTCCATTTGACTTGCGGATGGGCAGACATTGGCAGTTGGGATGCGATCTGGCGCGAAAGCCCAAAAGACAATGAAGGTCTTACCATGTCAGGCGCAACCACCTCGATTAGCTGCAACAATACCCTCTTACGCTCTGATAGCGAGGGCCTTGAAGTGGTCGGAATTGGGCTGAATAACATCATAGCTGTTGCGATGACAGATGCTGTTTTGGTGGCTGATATATCGCGCGCGCAAGACGTTCAGAAAGCTGTAGATGCTTTAAAGGCCAAAAACGCGGCTCAAGCCAGCGCCTTTCTTAAAGACCACCGCCCCTGGGGTTGGTTCGAGCGCTTGGTGATTGGGGATTGCTTTCAGGTCAAGCGCATTCACGTAAAGCCCAAAGCCGCGTTGTCCCTTCAATCCCACCTTCATCGTGCAGAGCATTGGATCATTGTCAAAGGCACGGCAGAAGTCAGCGTTGATGAAACGGTTCAACAATTGCACGAAAATCATTCGATATTTATTCCGGTTGGGGCCAAACATCGCATCAAGAACTTGACAAAAGATCCAATGGTTTTGATTGAGGTCCAAACAGGACGCTATCTTAGTGAGGATGAATTTATGCGTTACGAAGATATCTATTCTCGAGGGTAAGAACCCGGCAGCGATTGCGCGCCTAAAACGGATGAGCACGAGTATTCTGCCTAAATCTGAAAACGGCCCGAGCTCATTATGGAGTATTATATTTAAAGTCGAGCACCTTTGGGCAGGTATCAATCTGCGCTCCTAGGCTTGTTTTCAACAATAAGCCCCGCAAAGGAAAACCGAGTGTAACGTGATATTGGCAGTCATCCTCTGAGTTTCATCAGCTTTTTGCGACGCATAGATTATCTTTAGGGTTGAATGTCTGAAACATTCCGCGCTTTTCTATCCCAAACGTTTTACCAAGTAGCAGCAGGAGCCAGAAAATGAATAGAATAGAAAATAAAGTGGCCATCGTCACCGGTGGAACGCAAGGCTTGGGTGCGGCAATCGCCTGGCAATTCGCGCAAGCAGGCGCAAAGGCCATTTTGACCTGCGGACGAAACGCTGAAAATGGCAGCCATGTGGCCACAAAAATCACCCAAAGCACGGGCGTTCCAGTGGTGTTTGTTCAGGCTGATCTTGAGAGCGTGGCGGATTGCCGTAATGTTGTATCCGAGGCCGATACGCGCTTTGGGCAGGTCGATATCCTGGTCAATGCTGCCGGTCTTACGGATCGTGGAAATTTACTGGATACCAGCGAAGATCTTTTCAATCGTATGTTCGCGGTCAATACCCGCGCGCCTTTTTTTCTAATGCAAGAAAGCGCAAAAGTGATGATCCGCGAGAACATAAAAGGCTCAATTGTAAATATTGGTTCGGCCTCAGCGATGGCAGGTCAGCCTTTTATCGCGCCCTATTGCGCCTCCAAAGGGGCATTGGCGACCTTAACGCGCAATTCTGGATATGCCTTGATGCGCAATAATATCCGGGTCAATCAGTTGAATATTGGCTGGATGGCGTCGGATGGGGAAGATCGTATCCAACGCGAATATCACGGGGCTGAAGATAACTGGCTAGACGCGGCAGCAGCTGAAATGCCCTTTGGCAGGCTGTTAGATCCAAAAGAAGTGGCCAAGGCCGTTACATTTCTAGCCTCAGACGATAGCGGCATGATGACCGGATCGGTGATCCATTTCGATCAATCGGTTTGGGGGGGATATTCGTTTGCGCCGCCAACGCCTGACGATGCTTTGGCCCTTTAGCACAAAGCGACGCAGAGGCAGCTTGTAGGTTTGAATAACCCGCCTAGCCCCCCTACCCTCTTATAAACATAAATTTCATACCTGCCTAAAAAACCTCTGGCGGCCTGCCCAAGGTGCTCAGAGTCCCACTGAAAGTGTGAATTGCGCAGAGGGCAGTGATAACCCAGTCGAGGGTAAACCGAAGCCGTATCGTAAGGGAAACCGCCCACATATAAGCTAACCCGCATGCGGGTCAGCCATGCGGAGCAGCGCCGAGGCTGCTTGGGCTTATCCCCCTTCGGCTTTTGACGCCAGCTGCGCCCCCTCAGACAACGCCGTAAGTTTTGCATAGGCAATTTCAGGATCGATCGTGCCAAAACCGGCAAAGG
>ERZ802821.560-NODE-560-length-20788-cov-10.1681_pt1 | contig 20788 bp, 22 predicted proteins | sample MGYA00345648_ERZ802821 | MGnify/ENA primary metagenome ERZ802821 (study PRJEB30503, sample SAMEA104212357) | marine metagenome | biome: Westerlies Biome; feature: [SRF] surface water layer (ENVO:00010504) within the epipelagic zone...; material: water... | reverse complement strand
ATAAATACAAACAGCAATTAAAATAATTAAAACTAAAAGTTTAATCATCCAAGATTAACTCTTAATTCTTTTATTTTTTGCTCTCTCCCACAGCTAAATTTATAATAATTATATCTTATAGGGTTAATTTTATAGTAATTTTGATGATAATCCTCAGCTAGAAAAAAATTCTTAAAAGGTAAAATTAAAACCTCAACTTTTTTATCGTGATTAGCCTCGATTGCATTTATTAAATTACTAGCCTCCTCTAATAGTTTTTGATCGTTAGAAAATATTGCACTCTTATATGAATAGCCTCTATCACAAAATTGACCACCACTATCAAATGGATCAATATTTAAAAATAAAGATTTTAGTAATTTTTTGGTGCTTATTACGTCAGAATTATAATCAATTTTAACAGCCTCTATATGACCAGTTTGACCTTTAACAACTTGCTCGTACGTTGGGTTATCAAGATGTCCACCTGAATAACCGGAGTAAACTTCTTCTACTCCTTCCAACTTTTCAAAAACCTCTTCAACACACCAAAAACAACCGCCAGCAAAATAAACTGATTGAACACTACTAAATGCTAAAAAGGGTATAAGAATAATTCCTAAAAAATAAAAAAGTATCTTCATATTGAATTTATAAATTCCTTTCTAAGTCTTTGGCTAAATGAACCTGGCTTTCCATTAGATATTTTGTAACTATCCACTTTGATTATGGGCATTATAAAATTAGTAGCACTAGTCATAAAAACCTCATCGGCATCAAGAAGGGCTTTTTTTGAAAATAGTTTTTCTTTAAATTTAAATTTATGGGCTTTTAAAATAGTAATTAATTTTTTTCGTGTACAACCTTTTAAAATTCTATAAGTCAGGGGATGTGTGTAGCATATATTTTTTTTAATAATCCAAATGCTTGAGGAATTACCTTCGGTAATATTGTTCTTATGATCAAATAGTATCGCTTCATGAGAGTTATTTTTTTTTGCATGATTGGCAGCCATTACATTACCAAGTAAAGAAATACTTTTAATATCTGACCTTAGCCAACGTATATCTGGATATAATGATGTTTTAACTCCTTTTAAGGCAAGTTGATCTAATTTTTTAAAATCTTTTTTAATTGAGTAGATGACTATGTTTGGTTTCATAATGTTTTTATATTTATGGTCTCTTGGATGTTGGTCACCTCTTGTAACTTGAAGATAAATAATACCGTTTGAAATTTTATTGAGTTTTTTAATTTTATGGGAGATATTTTGAATCTGTTTACTAGAAAGATTAATTTTAATATTCAGTTTATTTAAGGATGTTCTCAATCTATTAAGATGAAGATTTTCATCGACAAATTTATTATTATAAATTGCTATGACTTCATAAACTCCATCAGAAAATTGAAAGCCTCTATCAGTGACACTGATTGAAGATTTGCTAAGTGTTTTGTATTTTCCGTTAATATAACAAGCTGTCATGTGAATGTGTTTTGATTATACTAATATCATGAATCTAAAAAGACGAGATTTTATTAAAAAATTTTCTTGTTGTTGTTGCGCTCCCCTATTGCTCTCTTCCTGCGCTGAAGTGGCAATTACTAATAGAAAGCAGCTTTCTTTTGTCTCTGAGGATCGCATTAATAAAAAAGCCATTCAAGCTTACGAAACTATTAAAGAAAATGAAAATTTAATTAAATCAGGTTCTGAATTTACGGCCTTAAATGAGGTTGGGAAAAGAGTAACAGGATCTGTTGAGCAGTATTTTAAAAATATGGGTCAATTAGATACCCTTAAGGACTATAATTGGGAATTTATACTAATTGACGATAAAGAAACTTTAAACGCCTGGTGTATGCCAGGTGGTAAAATAGCATTCTATACTGGTATTTTAGATATTACGGCCAATACAGATGGATTAGCTTCCGTTATGGGCCACGAAATAGCACATGCAGTTGCAAAACACAGTTTAGAGAGAGCCAGTCAGGCATTAGCCATAAATGTTGGAACAACTATTTTAGATATAGCTCTTGAGGGGGCTCTCTCTAATTCATCAGCAGATGATTATTTAGTTAGCTTAGGATTATCATTGCCTTTCAATAGATTACAAGAATCTGAAGCAGATTTCTTAGGATTAGCATTTATGACAATGGCTGAATATGACAACAATGAGGCGTATAAAGTTTGGGAGAGGATGAAAGAGGCCCAAAAAGGCTCACCTCCAGAGTTTTTATCAACTCACCCATCACCAAAAAATAGGATCCAGAAAATAAAGAATTGGATACCTGAGGTAAATGCACGCTTCTCCTAAATCATTCAATATTTAATTAAAAATTGTGTTAATATAAAATCATGGCTATTACTAAAAAGAAGACTACAAAAAAAACTATTAAAAATAAAGATAGTGAAATCAAACGTTTAGAAAAGAAAATTGATCATCTTTATAATAGATTAGATGGCCATATAAATAAAATTGATACTGTTTATGCAAGACTTGAGGCTAACTTTTCTGGCATTGAAAGACTACTTTCCTTTTTTAGACTAAAAAAATAATAATCAAACCTCTGAGTAATTAATATTTACTGATGAGTTATCTAAAATATCTAAATAATAATCAGAAAACCAGTGTTTCACATATACTTTAGGCACAATAACGGGGCTTCTCTCATGTATGTGTTTTATATTTTGTGCACTAGCCTTTGTTAAAATAGAGTATTCATTACCCTCACTAGCCTCTCTATAGACAGCTGCAAAATATGAAATCTCCTCTTTTGTTCGTAATGTAAATTTTTTTTTGGAGGGTGGTCTATTTTGCCATTCAAAATAAGAGTTAAAAGGCACTAAACATCTTTTTTTTAACATTAAATCTTTACTAAAATTTTTATCTGATACAGTTTCTGACCTCAAATTAAATAAAACCCTACCTTTAGGAAGCCAATCATAGGACAGACCCCATTTGAATAGTTCAAAGAGGTATTCTTTATTGTTAAAAAAAATTACAGGATTTTCTGATGAAGGGCTGATGTTGATGTTTTTAAAAGTAAATATTTTAGGAAATTTAGTTACAGTGTCTTTTTTAAAATTTGATTTTGAATGTTCTAAATTTAGTGAGTATCTACCGCACAAGGTATGATTTTATAATTTTCTAAAATTAAGATAATTAGAAATATCAAAATTATTATAGCTAGTTCTAAGATTTAAAAAATCGAAGTAGCTATCTCTAATTCTATTACCAATTTCTGTATCAGCATAGCTATCTAATACACCAGTAACGTTTTTTTTGGCTTCAACAACTATGTCTTCAGGAAGTTTTCTAAAATTAACCCCTAAGGATTTTAATTTATCTATAGCCCTGACTTCTTTATACATAAAATCAGATAGCATTTCTTGATTTTCAGACTGACAAGCATATTGAATTATACTTTTAGTGCTATCATCAAAGGAATTCCATTTATCTAGACTCATCCCCAAAGAAATAGAAACAGTTGGTTTTTTAAAATCTGGGTAATAACAATATTTCGTAACTTTATAAAAACCAAAAGCTAAATCCATCACAGGATTAGACCAATCAGCAGCATCTATAGCCCCACTAGATAATGCCTGAAGAATTTCGCCTCCTGCTATATTTACAGGAGTTGCTCCCATACTCTTTAGTAAGTCACCCCCCATACCGGGACTTCTAATTTTTATTTTAGAAATATCGTCAACACTATTAAGTTCATTTTTAAACCATCCAAATAAAGTTGAACCAGTATTTCCTACAACAAAGTGTTTAAGGTTATAGTTAGATCCTAATTCATCCCATAACTGTTGCCCTCCTCCTAGATAAATCCAAGAGTTAAATTCTTCGGCAGTCATACCAAAAGGAACTGCAGCAAAAAAAGGATAAGCCTTATTTTTTCCACCCCAATAAAATTCTGCAGAATGATACATATCAGCGGTACCAGATGATACAGCATCAAAAACCCCAAAGGGAGGTACTAATTCCCCTGCAGAATAAACATTAACTTTAATTTTGTTATTTGATAATTTTTCTATTCTTTTAGCTAATCTATTGGCACCTAAACCAATTCCAGGAAAGTTTTCAGGCCAAGAAGTAACCATACTTAGTTCATTAATGTTACTAGCATGAACGTTAAAACTACTTATAGAGGCAGCACCTATTACAGGAATTGCGGCTTTTTTTATAAAACTTCTTCTATTAATTTTATTTTTTTTCATATTTATATATTTATATTATCTATCAATCATGAAATTAGAAGCGGTAAATTTACTCACCCTGCTAGATGAAAATAGGGTTAGTTACAAACTATATGAACATGAAGCTTTCTATACCGTTGAAGAATCTAGCAAATTAAAAGTTGATATGGATATGCAGGGAGCGCATACAAAAAACCTTTTTTTAAGAGATAAGAAAAGAAATTTTTTTTTAATTTCATGCTTAGATAATCAAATGGTTGATTTAAAAGAAATCAAGAATCTCATTTCTTGTCAAGGTAACCTATCTTTCGGAAGCCCTGATTACTTATTTGAAAAACTTGGTGTAAAGCCAGGATCTGTCAGCCCTTATGCTTTAGTAAATAATTTAGATAAAGATGTAACTTTTTATTTAGATAAAGGTATCACAGTATTTGATTTATGTAATTTTCATCCTTTAGATAATACTAAAACGATACAGGTTTTAACAAAAGAATTTCTTCGCTTTTTAAAGACAATCACAAATATAAAATTAATAGATTTTGAAAAAAAAGAGATATTAGAAATTTAATCCCTAAAGTTTTGATATTGAAGAGGAACACCAATATCATTTTGTTTTAATAAATCTATCATGGACTGAAGGTCATCACGTTTCTTTCCAGTAATTCTGACTTCGTCCCCATTAATGGATGCTTGGACTTTAGCTTTAGAGGATTTGACTAAGTTTGTAATTTTTTTGGCATTTTCTTTTGAAATACCATTAAGAATATCAACAAACTGTCTTACTCTATTACCTGAAGCTGTTTCTGTAGATTTAACATGAATGAATTTTGGGTCTACCTTCCTTCTGACTATATTGTTTTTTAAGATATCGTTGAATTGATTAAGCTTAGTATTATCAGTTGTTTCAATAGTAATTGAATATTCTGATCTATCTATAGTTGAATTTGTATTTTTAAAGTCAAAACGATTATCAACTTCTCTTTTAGTATTATTAATGGCATTATCGATTTCCTGCAAATCTGGAGAAGAAACGACATCAAATGAAGGCATACTCTAATTCTACAGTATTTTTATTTATAGCAACACTATTATGTTGGGGGCCAACATGGTATGTGATTAAGTTTCAATTAGGAATAGTTGATCCTATGGTGTCTGTATTTTATAGATTTTTTTTATCATCAATTATAATTCTGCTTTTTTGTATCTTAAATCGAATTAATTTGAAGTTTTCATTTAAAGAACATTTCTATATTGCCATTCTAGGAATATCCTTATTTAATATTAATTATGTTTTTTTCTACCTTTCAACTCAATATTTAATAAGTGGTTTTGTTGCTCTTTGCTTCTCATCAATACTGTTTATGAATGTTATAAATAACATACTCTTCAAACAAAATTATCCTAAGATTATGACTTTAGTTGGGGGTTTAGTTGGAACTTTGGGTTTATTATTTATCTTCTATGATGAAATTACAAACTTTGAATTTTCAAAAGGGACTAGCTATGGAATATTTATAGGAGTATTAGCTACTTATTTTGCATCAATAGGAAATTTAGTATCAGAGTATACTTCAAAAATAAAAATGAATGTTATTTCTGTGGCAGGATATGGAATGCTTTATGGGTCTATAACACTTCTCCTTTACCTTCTTATAACAGGAATAGATCTAAACTTTGATATGAGCCATAGATATATTTTATCATTAGCTTATTTGTCTATTTTTGGAAGTGTGTTTGGTTTTATTCTATATCTAACTATTATAAAAAATATAGGTGCCAACGAAGCTGCCTACATTGCAATTATTATGCCATTAATAGCTTTAGTAATTTCAACTATATTTGAAGGATTAAAATGGGATTTAAGCTTATATATTGGTGCTTCACTAGTGATCTTTGGAAATATATTAATCCTTAAAAAAAATTAATTTTTAAATAATTTCTTTTGAAATATTACAATTGCACTTATTGAAAGAAATAAAATTAACATTGGAGTATAAACATACTCAATACCAAAGATATCAGCTACATAACCTAAAGCAGGTGGAGCAATCATAAAAACACCGTAAACTCCAATAGTAATAATAGTAATCCCTACTGTTGGATTTAAATTTTCTATAGAAGCACCAAATGTATAACAAATTGGGATAATGGAAGAGACACAAAAACCAGCCACTAAGAAACCTAAAATAGTAAATAACAGGGAGCTACTCGAAGCAATAAATAATGAACCTATAAAAGATCCAATAACAGAAAAAACTAAAAAATTATAGATACCAAATATTTCTTTAAGTTTATCCCCTATTAATCTTCCAAAGACCATACTTCCATTAAACGCAATTGTGGCAAGACCAATATTAAAACCTTCAGCTAGGATATAGTCTCTCATATATAAAGAACCCCAAGAGTCAGTCCCACCTTCAAGAAACACTGCTGTAATCCCTAAAAGAAATAAAATAATTAAAAATAAAGGCCACTTAAAAAATATTGAAAGAAAAGATAGAGGGTCAGATTCAATATTTTTAATAGTTAGACTACTAAAATATAAAATGGGAGACATTATAATAATGAAAATTAATGAATTAATAAAAAAACTAATTTTGTATTCGAGAAAAATACTTGTCAGTAGTGAGCCCGATAATAAACCAATGCTCCAAAAAGCATGGAAACCAGACATCATAGGTTTATTAAATTTTTTTTCTAAAGAGGTAGCTTGTAAATTTAAAATTATTTCAAATAAGCCATAACAAATACCAAAAATAAAACTCAGAACCCCCATCAATTTAAATGAATTAGCAAAAGGTATTAAAATCCATAAAAAATTAATAATAAATCCTGAGATAAGAGCTACTCTCTTTGGTGAAAATAAATGTATTAATTTAGGAGCTACTACCATTGTTAAAACTGATCCGATTGAAAATATAACAAAAATGTATCCCAAACCTGTGTATTCAACTCCAATTTGATCTTTAATGTCAGGAATTCTGACTGCCCACAGTCCTACGAAAAAAGAAATTGAGAAAAATAATGCCTTACAAGCATTTATATCTGAAATTTTTATATTCAATTTAAAAAAAGAAGTAGTTATTTACTTACCATCCACCATCATCGCTGGCTAATTTTTCAGTGATAGTTTTTGATTTTTTCCAATTTACTAACTTCCAAATACCACTTCCAGATACTATTAAATTTTTTTTTGAAAAGACTTGGCATTTTACAAATGAAAGAGTTTTAGTTTTTTTTTCAATAATAGGAATTCCTATTAACTCATCTCCCTCAACAGCTGAAAAGGTAAAATGAGTATTCATAGATATTGTTACACAAGGTGTATTGTCGAAACTTTTATAAGCCGCATTACCCATAACATTATCAAGAAATGACATAAGAAAACCCCCATGAGCAAAATTACCTGAGTTTAAATGAGACTCTTTTACAAACATTCTAAAATAGTCTTTCCCATTTTCATTTTTAGTCTCGAGTGGACCTAATAATTGAGAATATTGGGAATTTGAAATTGACTTCCAGTTCATATATGACTTTATAGAGCAATATACCAAAAAATAAATGATTTATGATTTTATAGTTTTCTTTAGGACAATCTCTTTTTATGAGATTAAAAATATATAATGGTCAATAGATCTTTTAGAGTTGATGCTAACGATATCAATAGTTTTACCCCTAGCTATTCAGGGACCAATGGGTCAATAGCAACTCACTCAAACCTTTCAGCTACAACAGCTTACTCTATCTTAAAGGAAGATGGTGGGAATGCTTTTGATGCTGCTGCTGGTGCCATGTTAGTAGAAAGTCTAGTTAATCCTCAAATGTTTACAATGGGGGGCGAAGGAGTAATGATATTAAAGCCGAATTCCAAAAACCCTATTGTGCTCAATGGCAATACAAAATCCCCTCATAATTTTAATTTTTTAAATTTAGTAACAAAAGGTTTTAGAGAGATACCCGATCAAGGGATACTCAGTGCTGGAGTTCCCTCGGCTTTTTCCTCTATTTTTAGGCTCTTGCAAAATTATGGCAAATTAAATTTTAGAGATATAGCAAAATACGCTCAACAATATGCCAAAAACGGTTTTCCCATTCATAATGGGATTATAAATCAAAATAAATTTGGATTAAGAGATCTAAGAGAAAAGTTTACAAAAGAATGGAATAATTCTGCTAATCTCTATCTTAAAAAAGGTAAATTGCCATTAGTTGGAACCCTTCAAAAAAATAAATCTTTCAGTAATCTGCTAGATTATTTATCAAACTACGAAAAAAAATTATCAAGCAATAGAAATAATAATTTTAACAAACTTCATGATGTTTTTTATAAAGGAGACATAGCTAACTCAATAATCAAACATTCGAATAATCGCAATGGATTACTTACTAAAGGTGACTTAAGCAATTATGATGTGGGATTTGAAAGAACAGTATTTGAGAGATTTGGTGATTACTACATACATAAAACTGATATTTGGGGTCAAGGATTGACGAGTTTAATGATGATGAAGTTATGTGAGAAGAAAAAAGTAAAATCTCTTGATGATGAAGAGAGTTTTCATAAATTTGTAGAGTCATTAAAACTTACATTTGCAGATAGAGAAATGTATTTTAGTGGTCAAAAAAACCCTAAAGTCAAAGCCAAACATCTCCTAAACAGTGACTACTTAAATAAAAGGTCTAAGCTCATAACTAACAAGGCAATTGATGCTATCATACCAGGTGATCCTTTAACTAATAAATCGCTCCTACCTCTCAATAATGAAATTAAACCGTGGGGGGCAGGAACAGTTCACATTAGTATTATTGATAAAGATAATAATGCTATTTCGTGCACACCAAGTGGTGGTTGGATAAGGTCCAATGAAGTAGTAAAAGACTTAGGTTTTCCTCTTGGAAATAGACTTATGACATTTTATTTGTCTAAGCCTGGTCATGTTAATTTTATAACACCCTCTCAACAGCCTAGAACAACCCTAAGTCCCACCCTCATAATTAATAAAAAGGGTAAAGAGATAATGTCTTGTGGAACTATGGGGGGAGATGCGCAGGATCAGTGGCAGGCACAGTTTTTAATAAACTATATATTTGCAAATAAACCAATTGATATATCTATCAATGAGCCAAGAGTTTCTTCAGAACACCTACCCGCCTACTTCCATCCACATGACCCTAATAATAAACATTTACTTCTAGAAGAAAGACTTTCTCCCTTTGTTAAAAAACTAAATAAAAGAGGACATATTACTAATCTAGTTACTGATTGGAGCGAGGGATTTATTCTTTGTGCTAGAAAGAAAGATAAAATTTATGATGCATACGCCGACATTAGAAGTTATAAAAGTCAAATATTTCAAGCCCAAGGCATATCATGGTAAAAAAAAATAAATTAGAGGACATAATTGGAGTTGTTAAAAGACTCCGTAATCCTAAAAATGGTTGCCCATGGGACATTGAGCAAACATCAAAATCCCTATCTAAATATACACTGGAAGAGGCCTACGAAGTAGTTGAAGCGATTGAAAAAGGAAACTTCAATGAATTAGAAGATGAATTGGGGGATTTATTATTACAAGTTATTTATCACTCTGTCATAGCAGAAGAAAAAAAGAAATTTACTATTAATAATGTTATAGAAAAAAGTGTTGAAAAAATGAAATTAAGACATCCTCATATTTTTTTAAAAGATAATTCAATAAAATCTATTCAAGATGTAAATAATTTTTGGGAATACCAAAAAAAAATTGAAAGAAAGAAAAAAGGTTCAAACTCTGCTCTCGATGGAGTTAGTAATAGTTTGCCAGCTGTAACCAGATCTCTTAAATTACAGAAAAGAGCTTCAAAAGAGGGTTTTGATTGGAATAATGCTCAAGATACATTGAAAAAAGTAAAAGAGGAATTATCAGAGTTAACTATAGAAATGAAAGGTAGTAACAAAAAAAGAATTAAAGAAGAATTAGGAGATCTACTATTTTCTTGTATCAATTTATCAAGAAAATTAGGACTTGATACCGAGACAGTTATAAGGGAATCTAATAGAAAATTTGAAAAAAGATTTAAAAAAATGGAAAAAAATATGAATTCTAAGAAACTTGATTGGAAACTTAAAAATTTGGAGAAGGAATGGGAAAAATCAAAGTAATTTTCTTTTTAACTATAATATGTTTTTGTATAAGTTCTGCAAAATCTTATGAGATTTCTGATCTAATAAAAATTCTAGTTGAAAAAAATAATACAGACTCCTCTTTTAAATATGATGATTTAATTGACAATAAAAATTTACAAAATGCAGATACAATTTATATTCCTCAAATAGATTATTCTTATAATTTTTCTAATAGTACAACCTCTACTAACACAACTAATACTCTAAACTCACATACTAACACTATTAGTGCTACTCTTAATTTATATAATGGTGGCTTTAGTCAGCTAAACTTACTTACAACTCAAACTCGCAATCAAGCTTATGATTACCTAAGGCACTATCAAAAGGAATTATTAATTAAAGAGTTAATTAATGGCTATAATAATCTTCAAGGTTTAATTATTAAAAAAGGTAATCAAGAACAAAATTTAGAGTTTTATAAAAAAAAGGTTCAAGAAGCAGAAATACTCTTTCAAGCAAATAGAATAACTAAAATGGACTTACTTGATTTTCAAAATGAATTAATTAATGCGGAGTCCTTACTTTATGATTATGACAGACAAATTGATAATTTAATGCTTCAAGTAAATAAATTATTAGACTTAGAACTCACAGATGAAGATGTTAATTTTTCATTTAGTATTATTATCCCAAATCAACTTATAGAAAAAAAAATATTTTCTGAACTTATGAATTCTTCCTATGGAAATTATTTAAGTTATTTGGAAAAAACATATGTCCCTGAATTAGAAATGTCTAAAAAAGAACTTCTTCCCTCCATTGATCTTTCCTATTCTCTCTCTGATACAGATAAATTTTCTAGTAGTGTCAATCATAGAAGAAGCTCTGCTCTATCATTGACTATGACAATTCCAATATATGATGGTTACAAAGATGAAAATAACTTTGATGTTGATAAATATGAATATCAGAAAAAATTGCTTGAGCAAAAAGATTTAAAAAAAGATATGCTTAACACTTATCTTGAATCTTGGAACAACTATGATTTCTATAATCTTAAAATAGATAACCAAAAAAAAATTATTGAAACACTTACCTTAAAACTCAAAGGTGATGAAATTCTTTATAAAGCTCAAAAAATTAGTGTTACGAGATTTATTGAAACAAAGAATGAACTCAATGATGCTAATAATAATTTATTGGACCTAATGACTCAACAAAAATACTATTTACTTGATATAATTATATTAAATAACGATCTTGAAAGTGTAATCAATGGACTGGGATAGGCTTAAAACTTTTTATCATGTAGCTAATGCTGGAAGTATATCAAGAGCAATGGATACAATCCATCTTAGTCAATCAGCTATAACCAGACAAATTCAATCTTTAGAACATAGTTTAAAAACTAAACTTTTTAAAAGACATACAAAAGGGATAACTTTAACAGAACAAGGAACTTATCTATTTGAAGAAACTGAGAAAATATTTGCAGATTTAAACTCTATTGAAAAAAAAATAGTTGAATTTAAATCTATACCAACAGGGAACCTATCTATAAATACTACAGTGGGTTTTGGTTCTATGTGGCTAAGCCCTCGAATTAATGAATTCATTCATGGATATCCAGAAATTAATCTTAAATTGAATTACTCCGAAGATGAACAGGATATGTTAAGACAAAATTATGATATTGGGATTTGGATGAGAAGACCTAAACATTTAGATTTAATCTCTAAACATATAGCAACCATTAAGTATCATATGTATGGTTCTGCTCACTATATCAATGAAATGGGAATGCCTATAAGAAGAAGTGAATTGAATAAACACCGTTTAATTACATATGGAACTGGCAAACCCTCACCACTGTCAGATACGAATTGGATTTTAAAAACAGGAGTAGCAAAAAATCAAAAAACAAGGAAACCCCATATTACAATTAATAATTTATATGGCTTATTGGTTGCAGTTGAGACAGGTGCCGGCTTAGCCGCTCTTCCAGATTATATGGTTCAACATAAAGCTCATTTGGTGAAGGTTTTACCTGAAATAGAAGGCCCAAGTTACGAAGTTCACATGGTTTATCATGAAAATCTTAAGGGAAGTTTAAAATTAATAGCTTTTAGAGACTTCCTCATGAAAAAAATAGATCAGTGGAGATTTTAAATCTCTAGTAATTTTTTCAAAAAAAATTAAATATAAACTCTTAAATGAACAATTTATTAAAAACATATAACTTTAGTAACTTTGAAATTGTTAAAGGAAATGGGTGTTATTTATACACAGCTGACAATAAAAAATTATTAGATTTTTCTGCTGGAGTAGCTGTAAATTCATTAGGCTACAATCACTCTGTTGTTAAAAAAACAATTCAGGAACAATTAAAAACAGGTATCACTCACCTCTCAGGATCGCAAATACACTTATATAAATACAAATTATCTCAATTACTCTCTAAAGAGAGTAACAAAGGTGATGTTTTTTTTTCAAATTCTGGGGCAGAAAGCATTGAAGCTGCCTTAAAAATTGCTCGTAATTTTGGAAGTAGTAAAGGAAGAGATGAAATTATTGCGATGACTTCTTCTTTTCATGGAAGAACTATTGGTGCTTTATCTGTGGGAAGTAATAAAGCATATAAGTCTAATATAGGTCCAGTTCCAGGAAAGGTTAGGTTTTGTAATTTTAATGACAGTAAAAATTTAAAAAAGTTAACCAATAAAAAAACTCTAGCAATTATTTTAGAATTCATTCAAGGGGATGGAGGAATAAACATATGTAGTAAAGAATTTGCTAAAACTATTAAAGAAATTTGCAAAAAAAGAAAAATTTTATTGATTGCTGATGAAATACAAGGTGGCATAGGAAGAACGGGTAAAATTTTTGCTTATAAACATTATGGTGTATCTCCAGATATTATCACATCGGCTAAAGGATTAGGTTCAGGAATTCCCATTGGAGCAACAATTGTTAAAAAGGAAATATCAAAAAATATTAACATTGGTTTTCATGGATCTACTTTTGGTGGAGGAATGCTTCAAACAAGAATTGCGCATAATGTATTTAAAACAATCAATAAAACTAGCTTTTTAAATAGTGTGAAATCAAAAGGCATTCTTTTAGATAAATTATTAAATAAACTCCATTCTAATTATGACTATATAAAAGAAATAAGAATTAAAGGACTAATGGCTGGTATTGAGTTTAAAAACAGTCAAATCGCTTTAAAAATTTATAAAGAAACTTCTAATCATGGCTTGGTTACCACACTTGTCAAAGGGACTACTATTAGAATTACCCCTCCTCTAATTATTAAATCTGAAGAGATTAAAAAAGGTATTAAAATTATTTCAGAATGTTTAGATAAAATTTAAATTTATTTTTTAATAATCTAAAGATTGTTTTTGAAAGACAGTGCCAATACCCTCTTCTGTTTCTAATTCTGTGAGTAATGCATTTTTAATTTCGCCACTGATTATGTGAATTTTTTGTACTCCTTGATTGAGAGCCTTTAAAGAATTTTCAACTTTAACAACCATTCCATTAGTAATAATTTTTTCATCAAATAGTTTTTTTGCAACGTTCTCATCAACAGCAGATATTCTCTCACCTTTAAGATCTTTAATAAAAGGGACATCAGAAATAAAAATTAATTTACTTGCTGATAAATTAACTGCTAATTCAGTCGCAATAGTATCGGCATTTACATTTAATACTTCAGCTGTATTTTTATCTAAAACTAAACTTGGCATTATAATCATATCATGTTCTTTAAATAATTTTTGAATTTCTAGTGCATCTACAGAGACTACATCACCTACTTGACCATAGTCTACTCCTTCAATAACTTCTCTTCTTTTTGCTGATATAAAATCTTTTTTGGATATTGGTATTGGAAAATTTCTTATGTTATATCTTGAACTTAAACTAAAAATATCAATTAATATTTGACCTGAAATTTTTTTAGCTGCTTCAATATCATCACCTGATGTAATTCTTCTTCCATTAATTTTTTTAGGTTCAAGATTATGAACATTTTTCATGTAATTATCTAATTGTCTTCCAAAACCAAACACTAAAACGACTTTTAATTTTGAAATCGTAGATAAAAGTTCTTTAATATCACTGATAACATTTTGTATGTTTTCTTGGTTATCACATATTTTACCACTGACTTTTACGACTAATGTCGAATTTTGAAGAATAGACTGATAAAAAGATTGCGTTTTGCTCATAAATATAAAGGTAACATTTCTTTTAGACCAAGTGATTGGTCTTCTGAAAACATTAAGTTCATACACTCAACTGCATTACCTGATGCACCTTTAATTAAATTATCTAAGCAAGTCTCAACTACAAAATTGTTCTCATCTTTTATAGACACTGAAAGATCACAATAGTTAGAGCCAACAACATTAGAAAGCTTTGCCTGTTGTTGAAATCTAACAAAAGGCATATTTATAAAGGTTTTTTGAATTAAACTATTAATTGAATTTACATTAATTTGTTCAGATGTCTCTATGTGAGCAGTTAGATAAATGCCTCTAGTAAATGGTCCAGATAAGGGAACAAAGGACAATTTATCACTTAAATTTGGATAGGATTGAAAAATTTCAGCTAGATGTCTGTGCTTATTGATATTGTATGAAAAAATATCTTTTGAACGAATAGAATGATGATTTTTTAAAGAAGATAATTTTCCTCCACCGCTAGAACCTGTAATAGCAGTTATTGAAATTTTATTAATAAGTGAGTGAAATGGAAGTATTGCTAATTGGCTAGCCAGTGCAAAACAACCTGGGTTTGCAATATTAGAAGATTTTTTAATTTCATCTAAGGAAGACTCGATAAAACCATATGTAAATTTTGATTGAATACTAGGGTCAAAAGAAGTTTTATAATAAGACTCATATGAACTAGCATCGCTAATTCTAAAATCAGAACTTAAATCAATAATTTTTACTTTATTTAATAATTCTTTTACATATTCATGAGCTGAACCATGTGGTAAAGATAAAAACACACAATCTAATTCTTTAAAATCATCTAAATTTGATGTTTGAAGTTCATTTAATTTTAATGAAGAAAGATGAGTAAACTCATCTTCAATTTCAATTTCTCTTTTTAGAATTTTTAAAATATCAACTTTAGGATGGATTGATAAAATTCTAAGTAGTTCTAATCCTAAAAAACCATTTGCGCCTATAACTCCAACTCTAATCATTATTAATCCTATTAATAATTTTTGCAAAAACGTTTACATGATTAGATGAATTATAAATATTTAAGTAATCTGAATTATCTAGAGTGAATTTCTCAAAAGATTGTTTAAAAGCAGAGACATTATTAGTAACAGGACCACTAATTATTAGAAGTTTATTTTCTAAGTTATTAGATTTTAAATTTTCGATAATATTAACCGCTCCAGAGATATCGTATGCACATATAATGATAACTTCAATGGAATTGGTAATATCTTTATTTTGAATGATCTCTTTTGTTCCATAATCGCCATGATAACCATCTCCTAACTCCATTAGCAAAATATCTGCTCCCTCTGATATATGATTAATTATGGACGATGAGCACTCTTGAATAACAGATTTATCTGTCATGCAAGTACTTGGAAGGCCATAATCTACGAAATCAGATGTTTTAAATGCTCCATTGTCTTCATAGGAGTAAAGGTCTTTTTGGGATGCTGTGCCAGCTAGTTTGCAAGCATTAATCTTCTCATAATACTTACTTAAAGTTTTGATAATGAATGATGTGACGGTAGTTTTTCCAGAGTCAATACCAGTGCCAATTACAGCAATTGAAGGAACGTGACTAACATTTTTATTTATTTTAATTTTTGAAAAATCTTGAAGATTCAGTTGTTTGTTAGAATTATCTATAATTGATCCAAGCACTTCACATTCTGTTGCGGGCCCTAAAAGAATATTGAAATCTTTACATGCACCAATAACGCCGCCCAGATTTAATACATGAATTTTATCATGTTTATTCAACTCTTCTGGAACTGTGCCAGTCATTCCTGATGATGCTATTCTATTGCCTAACGCTCCTATGATGACGTCTCCCTCGGTTAATTCAGTAATTCTTCCAGATACTAGCTCTAATTTATTGTAATTAGGATTTACAGAAATTACCTTAACTGCAATTAACTGACCTATTTTACAGTCAATTTCATCAAAAATACTTAGTTCATCTATATTATTGATGTTCTTAAGAACTGAGCCAATTTTTTTTGTATTAATCATTTTAAGGTTTGTTTTTATATAATTATCAAAAATATAAGCAATATTTTATTTATGAATATTTAATAAAATAGCCAATTTAGAGGTTCAAATTACGAACATTTTTAGCAGCTTGCCTTATTCTCTGTTCATTTTCTACCAAGCCTATTCTAACAAAACCTTCACCATATTCACCAAACGCAATACCTGGAGATACAGCCACATTAGCTTTTGTCATCAAATCTTTTGCAAACTTCAGAGATCCTTTATTTTGATATTTTTTAGGTACAGGGGCCCAGGCAAACATACTAGCTTTCGGGCTGGGTATTTCCCATCCTGACCGAGACATCGACTCCACCATAACATTTCTTCTACTTTCATAAATAGATCTAATCTCAGAAACACAAGACTGAGATCCATTAAGAGCCGTTGCAGCAGCAACTTGAACAGGAGTAAATGCTCCGTAATCTAAATAGGATTTTATTTTAGTGAGAGCTTCAATTAGTTTTTTATTGCCTACTGCAAAACCAATTCTCCAACCAGCCATAGCATACGTTTTAGACATTGAGGTAAACTCAACGGCAATTTGTTTAGCTTTATTAACTTGTAAAATAGATGGGGGTGGGCTTTTGTCAAAATATATTTCAGCGTAAGCTAGATCTGATAAAACATAAACGTTATACTTTAAGGCAATTTTAATAATTTCTTTATAAAAATCTAAATCCACTACTTGCGCAGTAGGATTTGAGGGAAAGGATACTATTAAAGCAACAGGTGTAGGTGAGCTATGCCTTATGGATCTATCTAGTCTTTCTAAGTAAGACTCAGGATCAAATTTCCCATCTGTCATTGTTTGAAGATGTCTTAAAGAGGCTCCGGCTATAATAAAACCATAAGGATGTATAGGGTAAGAAGGGTTAGGAGAAACAATTATATCTCCTGGTGAAGAAATAGCCTGTGCTAGGTTAGCTAGCCCCTCTTTAGAGCCAAGTGTTACAACAACTTCATTTTCAGGGTTTAATTTGACACCAAATCTTTTTTCATAATATTTAGCTTGAGCTTTTCTTAGACCAGGAATTCCCCTACTCATTGAATATCTTCCTGTACCTGGTTTATCACTAACTTCTTTTAACTTATCCCTAATATGTTTAGGGGTTGGCATATCTGGATTACCCATACCAAAATCGATTATATCTTTGCCTTCTTTTCTTAACTTGGCTTTAAGTTTATTAATCTCACCAAAAATATAGGGAGGTAATCTATCAATACGACTAAATTCTTTTTTCACTCTTTTAAAATAGTTATTTTTTAAGATTTCTGAAGTATAAAAAAGTAATTATGCAAATTAAGTATATTGACCAGCAACATAACCTGAAGACCAGGCCCATTGAAAATTATACCCACCTAAATGACCAGTTACATCGACTACCTCGCCAATAAAAAATAAACCTGGATACTTTTTTGACATCATAGTTTTAGAAGAAAGTTCATCAGTGTTAACCCCACCTAGGGTTACTTCAGCAGTTCGATATCCTTCTGTTCCAGTAGGTTTAAGTTTCCAAGAGTTTAAAAATGATGCTAGATTTAATAATACTTTATTAGGTATCTCTGAAATTTTTCCTTTAATATTTAAGTAGTTACTTAAAGAGATTGCTAATCTTTTAGGGATAATATCTGAAATTATTGATATTAAATCTTGTTTGGAATGAGATTTTTTTTTATCTTCTAAAAATTGATAAACATTTAAATTAGGACATAAATTGATATCAATTTCATTAGTTAATTTCCAATAAGAAGAAATTTGTAAGATAGATGGACCGCTTAATCCTCGATGGGTAAAAAGCATTCCTTCTTTAAAAAAAGTCTTACCATAAGAAACAATAGCGTCTTGAGATATTCCAGTAAGTTCTTTACACATCTTTAAAATATTATCACTAAATGTTAATGGAACTAATGCGGCTGAAGGATCAATGATTTCTAAATCAAATTTTTTTGCTATATCGTATCCAAATTTTGTAGCACCAATTTTAGGTACAGAGAGCCCTCCTGTTGCAACTACAAGAGATGAACTGATATATTGAGTATCTCCTAAATCGATAGAATAGAATTTTTCATTTTTGATAATATTAGATACAATTTTTTCTTTGAAAAGTGTTACACCCGATTTTTCACATTCAGCTAATAGCATATCAATTATGTGTTGAGAACTCTCGTCACAGAAAAGTTGCCCTAATTTTTTTTCATGAAACTTAATATTATGAGACTCAACTAATTTTATAAAATCATACTGTGTATATTGACTTAAAGCGGAAACCATAAATTTATCATTATTTGATATAAATTTAGAATGATGAGTATTGAGATTTGTGAAGTTACACCTACCTCCTCCTGAAATTCTTATTTTCTCTCCTATTTTTTTTGAATGATCAATTAGGAGTACGCTCTTTCCTCTTTTACCAGACTCTATAGCACAAATAAGACCTGCAGCACCAGCGCCAATGATTATGACATCAAAATGATTATCTATTTTCATGAGAATAAAATAATTTTAAAGAAATTATAATACTTCAATTTCCCCTCTTAAAAATGTGACTGCTTCTCCACCAATAGATACTCTGTCATGATTATTGCCACAATAAATTATACCTCCTCTATCTGAGAGTTGATGTGCAATCATTTGTTTTTTATCAAGCACCTCAGACCAATAAGGAATTAATTCACAATGAGTAGACCCAGTAACAGGATCTTCGGGAATTCCTAGCTTGGGAGCAAAATTCCTTGAAACAAAATCTGCAACCCTTCCAATAGAAGTAGCGACAATTGAAGGAAATTCTAATTGCTTTAACTTCTCCATATCAGGATTAATAGATCTGATATCATCTTCATTATCATAAATAGCTATTAAATCTCTATAAGCGAGGACCTTGATAGGTTTTTTTCCTAAGGCTTCTTCAAGTTGTGATAATTCAAAATCTTCTAATAGTTTAGGTGGTCTTGAGGGGAAATCCATCAAATAGAGATTATCTTTAAATGTTACATTCAAATTATCGCCAAGATTGGTTTTAAATATTAGGTTTTTCTTATCAGTATTAAATTCTTTCAAAATAATATGTGCGGAAGCAAGCGTAGGATGACCTGCTAGATCCATTTCTGCTTTTGGGGTAAACCATCTGATATAATACTCGTCATTTTCTTCAACATAAAATGCTGTTTCAGATAAATTATTTTCCATAGCGATACTTTGCATTATTTGATCTGGTATCCATTCTTTAAGAGGGCAGACTGCAGCTGGATTACCTTTAAATACATCTGATGTAAATGCATCAACTTGATAAATAGGAATTTTCATGAAATTAAGATTATTTTTTAATAATTAATATGAAAATAAATTATTCTAAATATGAGTCAATCTGTTTGATTAGATTTTAATAGTTGCTCCATGCTGAATAGCGATAAATTCTTCTGTTTTCATATTTTTTTCTTTAGTTAATTTTTCTAGTGTTTCCAATGGTTCTCTCATGGGCTCATCGGTTAAAATAAAAGTACCCCAATGCATTCCAATTGATCTTTTAGAATTTAGATCGTGATGGATTTGTATTGCTTCTTCAACATTACAATGATGATCTTTCATAAACCATCTTGGTTCATACGCCCCTATAGGTAAAAGAGATAGATCCATTACTTTAAATTTATTTTGGATATCTGCAAAATCTTTGGAGTATCCTGTATCTCCACAAAAGAAAATACGGAAATTTTCTTTTTCTATGACCCAACCACACCAAAGAGTTTTATTAGTATCACTCAATGATCTTTTACTCCAATGTTGAACAGGAACTGAATGAAATTTAAGATTTTTGAAAACAGTACTCTCCCACCAATTCATACCATTGACATTTTTTGCTCCCCACTTTTCTAAAAGTTTATCGAGTTTTAATGGTGTAAAAATCGCAGGGTGTTTTTTTTGAGATTTAAGAATTCCTTTTATAGATCCTTTATCTAGATGATCGTAGTGATTATGAGAAATTAAAATAACATCAATCTCAGGTAAATCTTCTATTCGTATTCCAGGAGGAGTTGTCCTTAAAGGACCTGCAAAACTTAAAGGAGATGCTCTTTTTGTGAAATGAGGGTCTGTGAGAATATTTAATCCATTAATTTGTATTAAAAATGAAGCGTGGCCAATAAAAGTTAAAGTGTTTTCTATTCTATTTGATTGAAGAAAATTTAAATCATTTTTAGCTAAAGGGAAAGAGATAGGCT
>ERZ802821.559-NODE-559-length-20790-cov-10.4346_pt1 | contig 20790 bp, 20 predicted proteins | sample MGYA00345648_ERZ802821 | MGnify/ENA primary metagenome ERZ802821 (study PRJEB30503, sample SAMEA104212357) | marine metagenome | biome: Westerlies Biome; feature: [SRF] surface water layer (ENVO:00010504) within the epipelagic zone...; material: water... | reverse complement strand
TTCACATGTGGTTTGGTTCTTTCAAATTTTTCTTTTGCCATTTTTAATCCCCTGTATACATTCAAATTAAAGTGGAGCTCACCACCGGATTTGAACCGGCGACCTCTTCCTTACCAAGGAAGTGCTCTACCGACTGAGCTAGGTGAGCACGTTCCTAACCACATGGAGCGGGTGATGGGAATCGAACCCACCTCATTAGCTTGGAAGGCTAAGGTAATACCAATATACGACACCCGCAATTTCCTTTTTTTTCTCTGGTGGAGGGAGTTGGATTCGAACCAACGTACTCAGAGAGAACGGATTTACAGTCCGTCGCCTTTAACCACTCGGCCACCCCTCCAAAAAAACAATCGGACATTATCCCATAACTATTTACTCATAGCAAGGATTAAATAAGCTAAAAATGAGGTTTAAAAATGTTTATTTGAGGCGTGATACACCGCTTTTAATTGCAGCATCATAAATTGCCTTTGGAATGAGCTCAATGAGTCTTGGATCAAAAGGTTTTGGAATGAAATAATCTTCACCAAAACTGAGCTTTTCAACTTGATATACTTCTAATAAAGATTCAGGAACAGGAAGCTTTGCAAGGTCTTTAATAGCATGCACAGCTGCAATCTTCATCTCAGTATTGATAATCTTGGAATTAGCATCTAACGCCCCCCTAAAAATATAGGGAAAACCAATCACGTTATTCACTTGATTGGGAAAATCACTCCTGCCAGTGGCCATCAGCGCATCCTCTCTACAAGCAAAAACCTGCTCAACTGAAATTTCAGGATCAGGATTAGATAAAGCAAAAATAATTGGTTTTTTTGCCATAGATTTAATCATTTCTTGAGTAACAAGATTACCTCTCGCAACACCAATAAAGACATCTGCGCCATCAATTGCATCAGACAATGTTTTTTTATCTGTATCCACCGCAAAAGCTGCTTTATATTTATTAACGATGCTAATTTGCTCTTTTGAAACAACGCCTCTTCGGTCAACCAGAAGCATATTTTCTTTTTTAAATCCTAGGCTCACCAATAAATCTAAAGTTGCTATGCCAGCGGATCCTCCTCCAGCAACAACAATCTTTGCAGAAGTAACTGATTTTCCTTGAATTTCTAAAGCATTTAAAAGCCCAGCTGCAACAATAATGGCAGTTCCATGTTGGTCATCATGAAATACAGGAATATCTAACTCTTCAATGAGTCGCTCTTCAATTTCAAAACAGCGCGGAGCAGAAATATCTTCCAAATTGATTCCCCCAAAAGTGGGTGCGATATTTTTAACCGTCTTGACTATTTCATCTACATCTTGAGTATCAAGCTCAATATTAAAAGCATTGATATCTGCAAAGTATTTGAAGAGCACTGCCTTTCCTTCCATCACTGGTTTTGCAGCAAGAGGGCCAACATTACCAAGTCCTAAAACTGCAGAGCCATCGGTGATAACCGCTACTAAATTTCCCTTGATTGTATATTGATTGACATTACTGGGATCTTTAACAATTTCCCTTACCGGTGCAGCAACGCCTGGGCTGTATGCCAAACTAAGATCTTGATCATTATTAAGTTTTTTATGAGAGGAAACATCAATCTTTCCCGGCATGCCTTCTTTATGATATGCCAAAGCCATATCATGTAAATTTTTTGACATTATAAGTTTTGTTATTGAATGTTTTTAGTTTATGAACTCTTCACCGATTTTTATATCGGACCTAAGAGTTTCTAGTGCATCATCAAGTTTAGTCTGCTCAAAATCTGAAAGACTGCCATAATTGAGTATTTCTTCTACACCATTCTTACCCAAAAGAACGGGCTGTGCAAAAAATCTAGCTAACTCTCCAGAACCCTCAACATAAGTACACTCAACGATATCTTTTTCACCATTTAAAGCTCTGACCAGAGAGAGACCAAACTTAGCAGCTGCCTGGCCCATGGATAAAGTAGCTGAACCTCCTCCAGCTTTAGCCTCAACAACCTCAGTACCTGCATTCTGAATACGTTTTGTCATTGCCGCTGCATCTTCATCACTGAATTCATATCCAGACTGTGACAAGAGTGGAAGAATAGTGATTCCAGAATGTCCACCAATAACTGGAACACTGACCTCTCTAGGATCTTTATCAAATATTTCAGCTACAAAAGTACTTGAGCGAATTACATCAAGAGTAGTGACTCCAAATAATCTTGAAGGATCATAAACACCTTTTTTCTTTAAAACTTCAGCGGCAATTGCAACAGTTGTATTAACGGGGTTAGTAATAATACCGATCATAGCCTTTGGGCAATTATCTGCACAAGAAGAAACTAAGTTTTCGACGATTCCAGCATTAATATTAAACAGATCCGAACGATCCATGCCTGGTTTACGAGCCATTCCAGCAGAAATCAGAACAACATCTGCATTTATCAATGCAGGGGAAGGGTCTTCTCCTGCAAAACCCTCGACTTTAACTGGAGTTGGAATATGACTTAAGTCTGCAGCCACACCGGGAGTTACTGGTGCAATATCATATAAGGACAATTCTGTTCCCGCCGGTAAATCTGTTTTTAGTAATAGGCCAAGTGCTTGGCCAATTCCACCTGCTGCTCCCAATACAACTACTTTCATTGATTCTCCCTATTAATAAATTAAATACGCTTATAAAATTTTATTCATTGCAGCAATGTTGCTAACTGAGATTTCTTTCGGACAAACGGTTTCACAATGACGGTGATTCGAACAACTTCCAAAACCTTCTTGCTCCATTTGATTAATCATTCTCTCGGCACGCTTTGTACTTTCAATTTTTCCTTGAGGTAGTCGCTGAAAATGATTTATTTTTGCAGCCACAAATAATGAAGCTGATGCATTCGGACATACCGCAACGCATGCACCGCAGCCAATACAAATCGCTGAATCAAAAGCACAGTCAGCATCATCCTTGTTAACCAGCTGAGAATTAGCCTCAGGAGCAGAGCCCACTGAAGTAGAGATAAAACCGCCCGATTGAATAATTCGGTCAAACGCCTCTCTCTTAACTGCCAAATCCTTAACAATCGGAAAACTTTTAGCGCGCCATGGTTCAATCCATAGCTCAGATTGATCAGCGTAATCTCTCATATAAAGCTGACACGTTGTTGTAGCTTTCTTTTCGCCATGTGGGTGCCCGTTTATAACTAACGAACAAGTGCCGCAAATCCCCTCTCGGCAGTCATAATCAAATACAACACAGTCCTCACCCTTTTCAATGAGATCCTCATTTAATTGATCGAGCATTTCGAGAAAAGAAGTGTCACTGTCGATATCGTTGACATGGTATGTGACAAACTGCCCATTAGACTCAGTATTTTTTTGGCGCCAGATGTGCAATGTAAAATTCATTTATAGTCCCTGTAGGTAGGTTTAATAAACTCAAAATCAAGATTCTCTTTATGAAGAGTGGGTTTATTATCATTAAACTCCCAGGCTGCAACATAGCCAAAATTTTCATCATCTCTCATTGCATCACCACTCTCTGCGAGATACTCAAGCCTAGCATGTGCCCCACAAGATTCTTCTCTGTCAAGTGCATCAACACACATTAAATGACCTAACTCAATAAAATCAGCTACTCTGCCAGCCTTTTCAAGAGTCTGGTTAAAGTCCTTATCATTTCCAGTTACTTTGATGTTATTCCAAAAATCAATCTTTATCTGTTCGATAGATTTGATTGCCTTTTTAAGGGAATCCTTATCTCTTGCCATGCCACATGAAGTCCACAAAATACTGCCTATTTTTCTATGAAAATAGTCTGGAGAGTGCTTTGGATCGGGAGCATTCATGAGCCTTTCAATTCGATTTTTTACGGACTCAACCGAAGATATAACTTCAGGGTGATCATGTGTAATTTCTTCAAATGTTCCTTTTGCAAGATAGTTAGCAACCGTCTGTGGTGCAACGAAATATCCATCTGCCAAGCCCTGCATTAGAGCTGATGCTCCAAGTCTGTTGGCTCCATGATCAGAAAAGTTTGCTTCTCCACAGGCAAATAATCCATCAATTGTTGTCATTAAGTTGTAATCAACCCATAGTCCACCCATAGTATAGTGGGGTGCAGGATAGATTTTCATAGGTACCTCATAAGGATTCTCTCCTGTGATACTCTGGTACATATCGAAAAGGTTTCCATATTTTTCTTTAACTTTTTCACTTCCAATTTTTTGAATAACTGAAGAAAAGTCTAAGTAGACACCAAGTCGCTGATTGTTGACAACTGAGCCAACACCGCGCCCCTCATCACAGATACCTTTAAGCGCTCTTGAGGCTATATCCCGTGGGACGAGATTTGCAAAAGCAGGATACATTCTCTCAAGGAAATAATCTCTATCTTCTTCTTGGATATCATTAGGATTCTTGTCACAATCCTCAATATTCTTTGGCGCCCAAATGCGGCCATCATTTCGAAGAGATTCACTCATTAAAGTTAATTTTGATTGACTATCACCTGTTGGTGGAACGCAAGTTGGATGAATTTGTGTAAAACTTGGGTTAGCGAAGTAAGCTCCATTTTTATGGGCTCTCCAGGTTGCTGATGTATTACATCCTTTGGCATTCGTTGATAGATAGTAAGCGTTACTGTAACCTCCAGTGCACATCACAACGCAATCAGCAAGATGCGAAGAGATCTCTCCTGTAATTAAATCCCTAACGACAATGCCTCTAGCTTTACCATCAACAATGATCACCTCGAGCATTTCACATCTCGACTTGTGGCTGACTTTTCCAGATGCGATTTCCTTACTCATTGAACTGTATGCTCCCAGAAGAAGCTGTTGTCCAGTTTGTCCTCTTGCATAGAAGGTGCGAGATACCTGAGTTCCTCCAAAAGACCTGTTAGCTAAATACCCGCTATACTCTCTAGCAAACGGAACACCTTGAGACACTGCTTGATCAATAATGTTACAACTAAGCTGGGCTAAACGGTAGATATTAGATTCTCTTGCACGAAAATCACCGCCCTTGATCGTGTCGTAAAAGAGTCTCCATGTGCTGTCACCATCATTTTGATAATTCTTGCTGGCATTGACACCACCTTGCGCGGCAATGGAGTGGGCTCTTCTTGGACTATCATTATAACAAAATGACTGGACGTTATATCCAGCCTCCCCTAAAGTGGCACAAAGCGAAGCCCCAGCTAAACCTGTACCTATAACTATGATGTTGTATTTCTTTCTGTTTTGAGGAGCGATGAGTGAAAGATCGAACTTGTGTTTCTCCCATCGATTCTCTAAGGGCCCAGTTGGAACGTTTGAGTCAAGATTATGCATATAAAACTCCTAAAGGAATTGAAGCATAACCTGCCATCATCAGAACTACAAGAATGAGAGCTAAGACCTTGTGCTGTTTGCTTGAGATACCTAAAGTTTGAAGAACATTAGTTAGGCCATGGTGCAAATGAGTTGAAATTGCTACCATCCCGAGTCCATAGATTCCCCACATGATAGGCCTATTAAAAATATTTTGAATTTCTGAGTATAAATCAACGGTGTTTGTTGAAAACATTTGAAAAGTATGCGTCAGTATGAAAATTAAAATTATAGCGGCTCCAGACCATGCGACAATTCTTGGAATAGCTTTAGGATAAGGCTTTTTATACCGATCACCCGAACTAACATTATTTGAGAGCTGCCTAGTAATTGCAACATAAACATGAAAAGAAAGAGTCACTATTAACAGCGAAGCCAAAATGGGATAAAAAATGGAATTATTAAACCAAACATAAAAATCAGTAAATGCCTGCTCACCCGAATGGAAAGTCAGAGCAGCTAAAAGATAGAAGACTAAGAAAAAAAACCAAAACAATCCAGCAACTGCCATCATTTTCTTAAGACTGACTGTACGATTATTAGTAAAATTCATCGAATTCTTGACATAGTTGAGGACTTTTCAATTTTTTATGATAGCTCTTATTGTTTACCGAATAACAATTTAACCTTCTGATAGGTGAGTATTATATTTTATAAGATGGTGAATTTTAGTCTTTAATTATGTTTTTTAAATGAAGAATTCATTTTATTTAATCAAAATTTCATATCTTGAATTTTTGTCTATTTAATTCAAATATCTAAATAACTATCTAATGAATCATCTAAAGCCTCAAGCCATGGTGTATGGTGAGGTGGGGACTGAGTACCAGTCATTAAAGAGGCATGGGATTTATCTCTAAAAGTCATAATGCCGTCTTTTTTATTATGCTTCCAGTCCATAAAAGTTCTATTGACGCCCTCAATATCGAAATTAGGATAATCAGTTTCATCAATTAGCATCTGAGTATATGCGCCTTGAAAGTCAATTGCATAGGCAGCATCATCTTGTGCTGTCTCCCTCTGATGCCACTCAAGAGTATGAGCTTGCATTTCATTGAAAGAAGGCAAATTGATTTTATTTAAAATCACATCTCTTGCATACCAAGCTTGGGCATCGAACATATTGAATGTATACCATTGGTCCTGCATCCCCAGATACATCAGCTTAGGATTCTTCTCCCAAACGACTCCTTTATAGAGTCCAAGGGGGTAGAGAATATTATTGGTTTTCAATCTTAAAGAGTCCGGAAGGAAAGGGAAGTGGTGAAGGTAGCCTGTACACAGAATAATTGAGTCTACATCTTTTGACGTTCCATCCGCAAAAAAAGCAGTGTTCCCCTCAACTCTCTCTAGCGCTGGTTTTTCCTCCCAATTCTCTGGCCATCCAAATCCCATTGGTGCAGTTCTATAACTACTGGTTATAGATTTAGCTCCATATTTATAACATTGAGATCCAATGTCCTCAGCTGAGTAGCTACTGCCAATTACCAAAATATCTTGATTCTTAAATTCTAGTGCATCCCTGAAATCATGAGCATGCAAAATTCTGCCATTAAAATGACTAAAACCCTCATAGTTAGGAACATTAGGAGTCGAAAAATGTCCACTCGCTACAATTACGTAATCGAATTTTTCAGAGTAGGTTTCATCATCAATATGATTACAAACTGTAACAGTAAATTCTTCACCTGACTCATCATAGTCAACATTTCGAACTGATGAGTTGAAACGAATCATTTCTCGGACTTTTGCTTTTTCAACTCTGCCCTGAATGTAGTCAAATAAAACTTCTCGTGGAGGAAAAGATGCAATTGGATGACCGAAATGCTCTTCAAAATAATAGTCAGCAAACTCTAAGCACTCCTTAGGGCCGTTTGACCACAAGTATCTGTACATACTGCTGTGAGCAATTTCTCCATGCTCATCAAGGCCAGTTCTCCAGCTATAGTTCCATAATCCGCCCCAATTATCTTGCTTCTCAAAACAAACAATTTCTGGGATTATTTCGCCCTTTTCTTCAGCGGATCTAAAAGCTCTGAGTTGTGCAAGACCACTTGGGCCTGCTCCAATTATTGCAACTCTCATGTTCATTTATTCTCCTTTTGAATAATCCCAGTAATTAACCTTCAAAATCTAAGGTTTTTACAAGAATTTTATATCAGCATTTGTAGTCATTCTAGATAAATTTAATTAAAAAATTCCTGAATTTTCAAAAAAAATAAGAAGAAACTATAAAGTGGAAAATATTGGTAAATAATGGTATAAAATGGGTTTATGTATCGTGGAATTCATCTACTATCTATTGACTCAAAAGGCAGATTAAAGATACCTGCACGTCATCTTGAGCAAGTCAATAAAAATTCTTCTGGAAAAATGGTTTTGAGCGTTCACCCCGATGATTCATGTTTAGTTCTTTATTCTTTAAAAGATTGGGAAAAGCTCGAACTTAAGATTGGATCTCTTCCCTCTTTGAATGTTCATACTAAGAAGCTAGCAAGAAAACTCATAGGTCATGCATGTGAATGTGATCTCGATAAGTTTGGAAGAATTCTTATTCCTAGCTCTCATATTAAGTATGCAAATCTAGTTAATAAAGCTATTCTAAGTGGTCAAGGAAAGAGTTTCGAAATTTGGGATGAAAGGACATGGAAAGATCAAATTGAAAAGCTGGATAGGCTCAGTAGTGAAGAAGAGATTCCTCAACAAGTCTTGTCTCTTTCACTTTAGTTTAATGTTATTGTGTATGAAGGATGCATGACAAAACTAAATCAGATCGTCATGATTCAGTGCTTTTTGACGAAGCGATTAATGCTTTAAGTATCACATCAAATGGTATTTATGTTGATGCTACTCTAGGACGTGGTGGTCATACCCAAGGGATTCTTGATAGTCTTGGGAAATCAGGAAAAGTCATAGGTTTTGATCAGGACCTTGATGCAATCAAATATGCAGAAAAAAATCTCATTGACTCTCGATTAACTTTAATCCATAGTAACTTTTCTCGGCTCAACAATCAACTTGAACAATTAAACTTAATGGGTGAAGTCGATGGAATCCTCTTGGACCTTGGCATCTCCTCTCCTCAAATAGATAATCCAGAAAGAGGATTCAGCTTTAACAAAGATGGAGCACTGGACATGAGAATGGACCGGTCCCAAAAAATGACAGCCTCACTTTGGCTTAGAGAAAGCAGTGAAAAGGAGATTGCTGATGCATTGTATCAATTTGGTGAAGAAAAGAGAAGTCGGATTATTGCATCCACAATTAAGGAATACCAAAAAAACAAAAATATTGACTCAACCCTAGAGCTTGCAGAACTTATTAAAACTGTGGTTAAGCCAGGTAAAAATAAACACCCAGCAACTCGCTCCTTCCAAGCAATAAGAATAGCAATCAATGATGAACTCAAAATGCTTTCGGAGACTCTTGATCAAAGTATTAATGCACTGAAAAAGAATGGCAGACTTGCAGTCATTACTTTTCATTCAATTGAGGATAGAATCGTCAAACAATTTATTCACAAACATACTCGACCAAAACAACTGCCAAAAGGCCTGCCTATTATTTCTAATGATAGTCAGCATCTCCTCCTTAAAGATCTTGGAAAAATAAAACCATCAAGCGATGAGGTGAGGATAAATCGAAGATCGAGAAGTGCAATACTCAGAATAGTCGAAAAATGCTAGTCATATTGCAAAAAAAGGTAGTCATTAATTTTATTTTAATAATTTCAATCATTATCTTATCAATACTTAGTATTCATTGGCACCACGAAATGTACTTGCTTCATAGAGAAGAAAAAACTCTTAAATCAGAAAATGAAAAAATAAACGCTTTAAATAGGCAGCTCTTGATGGAGTATTCAGAAATTCAAAGTGGAGTCAATGTGTATCAAAAATCTAAGGATGAGTTATTGATGTTTGTGCCTCTTGAGTCTGAATGGGAGGATGTCAGTATATGAGAATTGCTCGAGTTCAGGGCTATAGAAATAGACAGGCATTGGTCAAAGTTTGCTTTACATTGATAGTGTTGATATTCACTTATCGGGCTTTTACTGTGAGTGATATTCAGGCCGATGATATTACATTAAAAACAAAAGCATCGAAAAATTCAGAATTTTCTTTAGTGGATAAATCTATGAGAGGAAATATTCTTGATAGAAATGACAATCTACTGGCAATTAATCTGATTCATAAAAAAATCAATCTTGATCCAATGATCATTCAAGATGAATACATTGATTTACTGGCTGATGCATTAGAGATACCTATTCAAGATTTTAGTGATCAAATTGAGAATAAGAGGGCTAAAAATAGGAAGTACTTCATAGTTAAAGACAAGCTAAAAGTGAATGATCCTGTTTTAAAAAATATTTCTGAGCTTAAGAAAAAAAGATCTAAAGTTTGTTTCAATGAAGTCAAGATTCCATCTCTTAGCTTAGTTGACAAAGCAAAAAAAGTTATAGGAATGAAACCAACAACCAGAGAGAGTATTGAATTCATTAAATGCTCTAGACAGAAAATTGCTGGCGTTGCAATTGAATCGAGTGGGTTTCGTTACTATCCAAAGAAAGACTCTATTGCTCCATTAATAGGAAAATTAAATTCTGAGAATATTGGCGTCTTTGGAGTTGAAGCTGAATATGATCGATATTTAGCTGGAGTGAATGGTGTTAAAAGGATTGCGGATAATAAGAATAACTCAAATATTTATTATGATGCTGAAGTCATTAAAAATTTTGAAGCAGGTGAAAACCTTGCTCTTACAATCGATTCGGATATTCAATTTCATGTTTTTAATGCCATCAAAGAGCAGGCTGAATTCCATGAAGCCGACTCTGCTGCTGCTATAGTTCTTTCTCCAAACGGAGAAATCTTGGCTCTTGCCAACTACCCTTCAACAGATCCTAATGACCTAGAGAGTTTCAGTGCTGATGATTACAGAAATCGAGTTTTGTCAGATAAAACAGAACCAGGCTCAACTATGAAGCCTTTCACTATGTTGTTAGCTCTTGACAAAGGAATCATTACGGCAACGGATGATGAGTTAATTGACGTCACTAAAAGAGTGGCCAATATTAAGCCAGATGATAAATTTTTTCAGATGACAATACAAAGAATTCTCGAAAAATCTCATAATCTTGGAACCGTTATGGTAGCTGAAAATATTGAAAATGAAGACTTTTACAATACCTGGGAAAAACTAGGTTTCGGTAGATCCTTAGGAATTATGCCTGGAGCTGAAAATCAAGGAGAATTGAGGCACTTCAGTAGCTGGAGAGAGAGCGACAAGAGATCACTCTCATTTGGTCATGGCCCTATGACAACAAACCTCGCGCAACTTGCTAGAGCATACCTAATCTTTGCTAATGAAGGCGCTATACCCTCACTTAAATTAATTAAGGCAGAGAATAATAATGAATCATATGAACAGGTTTTTACGCCGGAGTCCACTAAAAGAATCTCTGAAATACTAGATTCTGTTGCCTCAGATAATGGCTCCGGATATCGTGCTGTTATTGACGGATATTCAGTTGCTGGAAAAACAGGTACAGCAGAAATGGTGATAGATGGTCAATACAGTAAAGACGGTGCAAAGCGGACTTATTTTGTTGGTTATTCTCCAGCAGAAAAGCCAAAATATATTATGGCAGTTCGACTGGATTATCCAAAAAAATGTTTTGTTTCTTGGGATCCGACTTTAAGAAATCGTTGTGAAGGTTCAAATTCAGCTTCCATGGCTTTCCAAAAGGCAATGCAGAGAATTTTAATTAATGATTCAGAGATAAATTCTCGGATAGATAGCTAGGATGTTTTTTTCTGTTTTTCAGTTTTTATCTTACTTTTCATAATGCTTCTCATTACAGCTTTTTCTTCGTCATGTGTTTTTGCAGAGAGTATTGAGGCTTTTGTTGACTTTCTTTCATAATATTTTTCTGCTGCAGTCAATGAATAACCGAACTCTTCCTTGGCCTCAAATTCACTCAGAAATGGCTTCAAAATACTCAACTCTTGTAAACGCAGATATACTCTCTCCTTAGATTTATAGGGCTCTAATAAAGCCTCTTTTGAAAGATCTGACTCGACTTGGACATGTCTAATTAGCTCTAATAAAACTTCAGACTTGGGAAGTTTTCTGACTCTTTCTTCAATGACACTCGACGTCTCAGGGTCATTTACAATTGATGGATAAGTTAAAACACAAGATATCATTCTTGACATCAAACTCTTCATACTAGAATTGCTTTTATTACTTATCATTTGGTTCGTTGGCTGAGGACTCAATTGCTTTGGCTCAGCTTGATAAGTATTGGAAAACTGGACATTTTGAGTTTTGTTTTGCTCCACAGCTTTTTCTACTTGAATAATATTTTGGCCAATCGTATTCGCAATCCCTTCTATTAATTGTTGTCGATATATTGAATAGTTAACCGTATTGATCAAAGAAGCTGACTTTTCCAAAAATAAGGTTTTGCCTTCAATCGTATCAAATGGAACCTCTCCCTTAATATGATTAATCAGAAAACTTGAAAGTGTTTGCGCACCTTCAATTCTCTTGCTGAATGCTTTTGAGGACTCCCTATTGATGAGAGTGTCAGGATCTTCTCCTTCAGGCAAAATGAGAAACTTAATAATTAGTCCTGAAGTTATAGAGGGCAATGATGTTTTGAGCGCCTTCCATGCTGCGTCCCTACCTGCCTTATCACCATCAAAACAGAAAACAATGGTTTCAGCAGAGCGAGATAAAATTTGCAAATGAGCTGGAGTGGTTGCTGTCCCTAGAGTTGCAACAACATTGGTAATCCCTTGTTGGTGAAGAGCAATAACGTCCATATAGCCCTCAACAACAAGAATTGAGTCAATTCTCCGACTGTATTTGCGGCAATGGTAAAGGCCATATAATTCCTTTGATTTAGAGAATAGAGGTGTTTCTGGAGAATTTAGATACTTGGGGTTATCCTTACTCGATAAAACTCGCCCTCCAAATCCAATCACAGAGCCTTTTGAATTATGAATTGGAAACATAAGCCGATCTCTGAAGCGATCGTAATAATCATCTTTTTTATCTTTTTTTGGAACAATCATTCCCATTGAGAGAAGATCTTGAATAGACTCCTCTTTCTCAGAAAATTCATCAAAAAGATTAGTCCAGCCAGGTGGAGCAAATCCTAACTCAAATCTTTTAGCGATGGTCCCGCTAATTCCTCTTTTTTTTGCATAACTAACAACCTTATTCTTTGCTGATGAGCTCTTAAGTTGGTTTTGATAAAAATTATTAAGCTCTGACATGATTTGGTTGTATCTCTTGAAGCGTTTATCGATTGGTTTAGCAGTTTGATCATAAACGACTGAGACTCCTGATTCTCCAGCAACTGTTTCAATAGCCTCAACAAAAGATAGGTGGTCATACTTCATAACAAAATCAATAACACCTCCACTTTCACCACAGCCAAAACAGTGATAAATTTGTTTAGTTGGAACTACAGTAAAGGAGGGAGTCTTCTCTTCATGAAATGGACAACAAGCCTTAAAATCTTTTCCAGCTTTTTTTAAAGCTACGCGCTTATTTATTAGACCAACAATATCTACTCTATTGGGCAAATCATTGATAAAATCTCTGTCAATAAATGGCATAATTTACAGCTTAGTCTTTAGTTTAGTTTTCTTTTTATTTTAATGTTAAACACCGAATTCATTCACCCTAAATTCATACCAACCTGGATTCTAATCTTATTCATGCGTATAGGTGTTTTGATTCCATTCAATATTCAGGTTATGATTGGAAAATCAATAGGAAGAGTGCTTTATCCATTCATGCATAAGCTTAGATCAACTGCCTACTCCAATATCTCTCATTGCTTTCCTCAAAAAAAACAAAAGCAGGTAAATCACCTTGTAAAAAGACACTTTGAAGCAATAGGTGTGAGCTTTTTTGAAACCGCGAACGCTTATTATGGTAGTGACAATAAAATAAGAAAGCTTCTAACGATCACAAATGACAAGATCTTTAAAGATGCTCTTAGGGAAGAAGGCGGAATTATTCTCCTTTGCTCTCATTTTATGCCTCTCATGCTGGGTAGTCGAGCACTGCTCCTAAATCATACGATTGCAAATGTATATAGACCCCAAAACAATAAGTTATTTGACAAGGTCATGGTTAAAGGATACAAAAAGAATGGGGCTGTGATGATCAAGAGTACTGATACCAGATCGATTGTTAAAGCAATCAATAATAGCCTTCCAATTTGGTATGCTCCGGATCAGGATCTAGGGAAAAACAATAGTGTCTTTGCGCCACTTTTTGGAATAGAAACAGCAACTCCAGCAGCGACCGCTAGACTCGCAAAAAATAATAATACTAGGGTGATACCCTATAGCTTTATTCGAACTAAGAAGGGTTATTCAATGTCATTTGAAAAACCAATTTTGAATTATCCTACCTCTGATCCAGTGCATGATGCAACGGTTGTCAATAAAATTCTTGAAAAGCAAATCAGTAAATCCCCCGAACAATATTTGTGGATTCATCGTCGCTTTAAAACAAGACCCAATGATGAAAAAAACTTTTATAAATATAATTAATATTATTTGATTAGAAATACAACATTTTAAAAAAATAGAGTATAATTCACCACTAAATTTTTGATACATGAACTACAAATATGTCAATTGATACACAAGCTATTATTAAAGAATACCAAAAAGACCCTTCTGATACTGGGTCTGTTGATGTGCAAGTTGCGCTTCTTACAGCTAGAATAAGGCATTTAACTGAGCATTTTAAGACTCACAAGAAAGACCACCACTCTAGAAGAGGGCTTTTAAGACTTGTTTCTCAACGTAAAAAATTACTTGCATATATCAAGAACAATGATCTTTCAGCCTACGCTAATTTGATTTCGCGTTTAGGCCTAAGAAAGTAAATAATTTTTAAGAGACAAAATTAAAGCCCCTATTTTGGGGCTTTTTTATTACTTGTCGCATTAAAATAGAGTCATGGAATTATCTGCACACTACCAAAAAATATCTGAGCTTACAGAGCGTCTTAGTGTTTTATCTGATCACCTTGAGCTTGAAGAGAAACAAGATCGACTTGAAGAAGTTAAATTGGAGTTAGAAAACCCAGATGTTTGGTCAAATCCTGAAAAAGCTCAATCCTTAGGCAAAGAGAAGGTTCAGCTTGATAATTTATGTGAAACATTTTCAAAGTCAAATAGTATCTTAAGTGATGCTAAAGAGCTTTTAGAAATGGCTGAAAGCGAAAATGATGTTGATACAGTGAATGGGCTATTAACAGACTTAGACAAGACAGAGAATTTAATTTCAAAATATGAGTTTGAAAGAATGTTCAGTGGGGAGATGGATCGAAACTCTGCTTATCTTGATATTCAGTCAGGCTCTGGGGGGACTGAAGCTCAAGATTGGGCTGAAATGATTTTGAGAATGTATTTAAGATGGGGAGATAAACACAACTTTAATGTGAAATTAATGGAAGTTTCAGCGGGTGATGTTGCTGGCATAAAGTCCGCAACAATTCATTTTGATGGGGAATATGCATTTGGTTGGCTTAGGAGTGAGATAGGCATCCATAGACTTGTTAGAAAATCTCCATACAACGCTAATGGCAAAAGGCATACATCATTTTCATCAGTTTTTGTATCACCTGAGATTGATGATGATATTGAAATTGTAATTGACCCATCTGAACTTCGAATTGATACCTATCGAGCTTCTGGTGCGGGGGGTCAGCACGTTAATAAAACTGAATCTGCTGTGCGCATAACTCATTTACCGACTTCAACTGTTGTCCAATGCCAAGATGGACGATCTCAGCATGCAAATAAGGATCAGGCAATGAAACAATTAAAGTCAAAACTTTATGAACTTGAAATTCAAAAAAGGAACTCTGAGAAGCAAGATGTCGAAGATTTAAAATCAGATATTGGATGGGGTCACCAGATACGATCATATGTTTTAGATCAATCTAGAATTAAAGATTTGAGAACTGGCATTGAGAGTAGTAATACCCAAGATGTTCTAGATGGAAACTTAGATCAATTTATTGTTGCCAGCCTCAAAGCTGGACTCTAATTAAATACTATCAATTCCCCCAGAATCCAACTGTAAAATTAAATTAAAAAATAAATAACTAAAAATGAAACCTCAAGATACCATTCAATTCAATGAAAAGGGCCTAGTTCCTGTAATCACTCAGGACTATTCTTCAAATGAAATCCTTATGATGGCATGGATGAATAAAGAAGCCTTGGATTTAAGTATTGAGACAAAAAAAGCTGTATATTTCTCAAGATCAAGAAAAAAGCTTTGGTTTAAAGGTGAAGAGTCAGGCAACTACCAAGACATTATCGAAATTTTTACAGATTGTGATCAGGACGTTGTCCTAATTAAAGTTAATCAAAATGGTGGGATTGCTTGCCATACAGGAAGAGCCAGATGCTTCTTTAACAAACTGGATAATAACGAATGGAAAGTCATTTCCAATGTAATTAAGGATCCAAAAGATATTTATGGATAGTATTTTAAATAAACTGGAGAAAATTTTAGAAGAAAGAAAATCTGCTTCTAGTGATCAATCCTACGTCTCTTCTCTATACAGCAAAGGGACAAGTTCGATTTTAGAAAAGATTAGTGAAGAGTCTGAAGAGGTCATTAATGCAGTTAATGAGGAAGGCAGAAAAGAGGTGATTCAGGAAGTAGCCGACTTATGGTTTCATCTACTAGTTCTTCTCCGCCATGAGAATATTCAAATTGAAGAGATTGAGTCCGAACTAGCTAGACGATTTGGAGTTTCTGGTCATGATGAAAAAGCCTCAAGAAAAAACTCATAAATTTCTTATCCTAAGAGTTCAAAAGCACTAATAATGCCATCAGCAACTTCTGAAATTCGCTTATTTTTGTCCATTGCCATTTTTCTAAGAGACTGATAAGCCTCATCTTCAGTAATTTTTTTATGTTTCATCAGAAGGCCTTTAGCTTTTTCAATTGATTTACGCTCAGCCAGCTGACTTCTTGTAGCATCTAGCTCATCTTTTAAAGCCTGAAACTCTCTGAAACGAGCAATGGCAACGTCAATAATTGGCTGAACTCTTTTTTCTTCTAGTCCATCAACAATGTAAGCATTGACTCCTGACTTGATTGCCGTTCCAGCCATATCCTCTTCTGATGACTCCGTAAACATAACAATTGGCTTAGGTTTTGTTTTATTGACATCCCTTAAATTCGCAAAAACAGCTTCATCAGGAATATCTGCATTGACAATCACCACATCTGCATGGGTAATTTCATTACTGTTTGCAAGATTTTCGCTCTCTTCTAAACGGCTTATTACCTCATGACCCTTGTCTTGAAGAGCGCGTCTTAAAATAGCAGAACGGCCCATATTTTCGTCAACAAGTATAATTTTGAGAGCTGACTGATTCATTGAATTTTTTTTCATAGTTAAATAATATTAGTAGCATCAATAATATACCCGATAAGCAAAGAATTTAGCGCTGGTTTCAAGGTACATTAATGTGAGAGTTAATTAAAAACTATAGCTGGTGGAAAATTAGGAGAGAAACCACCAGCCAAGTCATTCTTTATCCATTTCATCAAATTGCACAAAAATGGATGGCATCAACTTGAAAATTGATGCCATTTATTTATTTCGTTACAAACTCTGGGTAAGCCTCCATTCCACATTCAGAAATGTCAACTCCAGACTCTTCTTCATCATCCGATACGCGAATCCCAATTAAAGCTTTCAGTGCAAGCCAAACTAACATTGAAGCAACAAATACCCACACAAAGATTGTTAAGGCTCCAACTATTTGTCCAGAAAATGAGACATCGGCATTAGTCAATGGCACTGCTAAGAGACCCCATAAACCGACAACACCATGTACTGAAATAGCACCAACAGGATCATCTATCTTAAGTTTACGATCCAGCCAAACAATAGATAGAACAACGATTACACCACCAACTGCTCCAATCAAAGCCGCAGCCAAAGCACTCGGCGTATCAGGTCCTGCAGTAATAGCAACCAGGCCTGCTAATGCACCATTTAATGTCATAGTTAAGTCTGCCTTACCAAACCACAGTTTAGCAAAAACTAGTGCGGCAATTACGCCTCCAGCAGCCGCAGCATTTGTATTAACAAAAACCATAGCTACTGCATCAGCACTCTCTTTACTTGCCATTGCTAGAACTGATCCACCATTAAATCCAAACCAACCCAACCATAAGATAAACGTTCCTAATGTAGCTAATGGGAGATTTGCACCCAAGATTGGCTTTGAGTTGCCATCCTTGTCATATTTTCCTTTTCTAGGGCCAAGGATCATTACGCCAGCAATTGCCGCTGCAGCTCCAGCCATATGAACAATTCCAGATCCTGCAAAGTCATAAAAACCAAAGTCTCCTAGGTTGTAAAGACCAAAAACATCATTACCACCCCAAGTCCAAGAGCCCTCAAGAGGGTAAATAATGGTGGTAAAGATTACTGCGAAAGCAAAAAAAGTAAATAATTTCATTCTCTCAGCTACCGCACCAGAAACAATTGACATTGCTGTTGCAACAAAGACCACCTGAAAGTAGAAGTCAGAAGCATTTGAATAGGTCTCACCTTGTCCACTAATCCCCGAAAGGAATGCTCCGCCGCCATACATCAAGTCATAACCATAGACCATGTACATAGTGCAAGCAATAGCAAAAAGACCAATATTTTTAGTGAGTATTTCAGCGGTATTTTTGCTCCTTACCAATCCAGCTTCTAGCATTGAAAAGCCAGCTGCCATCCACATCACAAGTGCGCCCATTACTAAAAAGTAAAAAGTATCAATTGCATACTGTAATTCTAATATTTGATTTTCCATTTCCTACTCCTATAGTGCCTCTGGACCAGACTCGCCCGTACGAATACGAACAACCTGTTCTAGACTTGTAACAAAAATTTTGCCATCGCCGATCTTTCCACCATTAATTTTGCAAGCAGAACTGATGGTTTCAATCACTTCATCAACTTGCTCATCGGTAATCGCAATTTCTAATTTAACTTTAGGTAGGAACTCAACCACATACTCTGCACCTCTGTAGAGCTCAGTGTGACCTTTTTGTCTTCCAAACCCCTTCACTTCTGTAACAGAAACACCATTAATATCAATTTCTGAAAGAACTTGTCTCACGCTATCCAGTCTTTTTGGCTGAATGTAAGCTGTTATCATTTTCATATCATTACTCCAATGTTATAAACAAAGAAGCCCGCTACCTTCAAGAAAGTAGCGGGCTTCTATACCAGTTCAGCTCATCTTTAAACTGACGAAAAAAAACGCTTACCTGGGGAAATTCCCAAATAAACGTCAATGTCTTTACTTAAAACCAACTTCGGATTTAAGTTGAAGTAATTATATATAAAAAAATTCTATGTATTCAGTTTTTTTAAATATTCAGACTCAGTCATGATTTCAATGCTGTGCTTTTTTGCATCATTCATTTTGGATTGACCAACATTTTCACCAATAATTAGAAAATCAGTTTTTGAGCTAACGCTCTTAGCAACAGAAATACCGAGCATTTTAGCTTGCTTTTCAAGATCAGAACGTGAATGACTCATGGCACCTGTAAAAACAATTTTTTTATTTTGAAATGGGTTATCACTTAAATTTTCATCATTTTTTAATGGAGTTTTTTCTAATTCAAAGCCGCCTTTCATCAAAACTTGGTATTGTTCTTTAATAGAGGCTAAGCCTTCAAAAATTTGATCAGCAGTAAGCTCTGCGAAACCATCTATACTTGAGATATCTTCTGCTGTTAATTCAAATATTTCTCCAATAGAATAATTTTTTAATAAATTTTCACAGTTACCCATTCCAAGTCTCTGTACACCAAAAGCAGCCAAAAAACGCCAATCTTCGATGCTCTCTTGGCGCGACCTATTGAGCTGTTCAATGAGATTTTTTGAGGTTTTCTCCCCAAATCCCATTGCCATTATATGATCTATCTCTAGAAGATAAATATCACTAACTTGACGAATACCATTTTCATATAGCTTTTTGATAGTTGCCTGTCCGAAGCCATCGTTATTAGCTAGAATTTTAAAAAAATATATCATTTTCCCAATAACTTGATCTGGACAAAAATTAACGTTAGGACACATAAGGAAGTCTGAGTCCCAAACTAAATCAGAATCACAACTAGGGCAATGAGAAGGAATCTCAACTTTTGCCTTTTTTAAGACTTTATTGATTTTCGGTATGACCATTCCGCTTCGAGTTAACTCTACTACGCTTCCAGCGCCAAGGCCTTGCTCTTTAACCAATCCATAATGATGGCCAGTAGCTCTATAAATAGTTGCGCCGCTTAATTGGGTTGGCTCTAACTCCGCAACGGGAGTAATTTTTCCAGTCCTTCCAACTTGCGCTGTGATTGAAATAACCCTCACCTGAGCTTTTTCTTTATTTTCTTTGTAAGCAATTTGCCAGCGATGGAATTTTCGATTTGACCCCATATGAATTTTTAAATCTGGATTGACTACTTCAAAAACCACTCCATCAATATCAAAATCTACGCCATGTTCTAATTCAACGACTATTTCAGCAAACTGATTCCTAAACTCCTTGATAGAGCCCTGCCAAAATGGAAGCTGTTTAAAGGGAACAAATAAAGCAGCCTTGGCGTTTATTGCATCATTTGCAAAGTGATCTAACTCTTTTTCCTTGATCAAACTTGCTTGAAAATTTCTTGGATACTCAAAATGACTACTTAAATGACTTTCAAAATAACTTCTCTTAACTACTATCTCACCAGGGCCTTGACCTCTCTCACTGTCATTTAAAATTCCAAGACCCCTTTCAAAGACTCTTGAAATATCACTCCCCTTATTTCCATCACCACGAGTGTAGAGTTTCACTCCATCATCATAACCCGCAAAACCATCAAGCTTAGCAGTTCCTTTGATTACAATATCATCTGATGCAAATGTAATTTCATCAGAAAATTTAGATATTCTCTCAAGCCATTTCTCAACTTCGAGCCATGTATAGGCTTTATCAGTTGAAAGCATTTTCTCAGGAAGTCTAATTTTCTCTTCTGAAAAGCCTTCAATCTCATCCTCAACTTGTTTTAGAAAAGGATGATTAGGTAATCTTTTAACTAGTTCAGAAATGAAAATAAAGTCATAATTTTCATCAGTGATGATGGGAGAGCCAGCCCTATATCTTTGGTTTGCTATATTACAAAATTCAACTAAATCATCATCTGATAAATCATTGACCAAGGTAACATCATTAGATATGTCTTGAATTTGTTTTTCTGTAAGCATGATTATTACAATCGAGCTTTTGTTAAAAAAAATTAAAACTTAGAAGCAATTTGATCAAAGAGTTCTGCACTGTAACTTATCGTTTTCTCGTCATTTTCTTCACTGAGATCAACAAATACTACTCCAGATTGATAATTGGCATCTCCTT
>ERZ802821.556-NODE-556-length-20874-cov-9.84625_pt1 | contig 20874 bp, 22 predicted proteins | sample MGYA00345648_ERZ802821 | MGnify/ENA primary metagenome ERZ802821 (study PRJEB30503, sample SAMEA104212357) | marine metagenome | biome: Westerlies Biome; feature: [SRF] surface water layer (ENVO:00010504) within the epipelagic zone...; material: water... | reverse complement strand
TCTTTCGATGTCTTGATCTTCCTGCAAGCGCACAAAGTCGAGCAGCTTACCCTTCACCCCTTCATCTAGATTTGCTTCATTGGTTGCGATGATGGCCTGCATCAAGAAGAACAACGCGAATGTAACAAGTGCTCCAAGGCCAACGCCTATCGCATAACGAGCGACCATAGTACTACCTGCCTAATTATTTTCGGTTGAAATGGCCACTTCGCGCATTCCTGCAGCGCGAGCAGCGTTAAGAACAACCATGAGCTTTTCATTGGTCGATGTACGATCCGCTTGTACAACCAATCCGCCCTTCGGATTTTCCGCATGCAGGCGCTCGATATGCGATCGCACCGACGTCGGATCAACGCGTTTCTTGTCTATCCAGATATCGCCACCAGGGCTGATTGCTACGAGCAAGGCGACGGTCGGCTTTTGCTCTGACGTCAGCGCGTCGGGGCGAAGGACGTCAATACCTGCCTGCTTAATAAAGGTCGCTGTAACGATAAAGAAGATCAACATGATGAACACCACGTCCAACATTGGCGTCAAGTTGATATCCGCCTCTTCCTCGCTTCTTGAAATGCGCCGCATCTTCTTGCGCATGAGTATTCTCCTGTGCCCTCGACCTAGTGGTCTAGAGTGAGTTGATCTTCAAAAAGCTCAGTCTCGTATTCGACCTTGCGTTTCAGATAGGTTGTGCCAACTAAGCCCGACAGTGAGGCGATCATTCCCGACATGGTGGGAATTGTTGCCATAGACACACCCGCCGCCATCGAGCGGGCATTGCCGCCCTGTGTCGCCATGGCGTCAAACACAGCAATCATGCCTGTAACGGTACCCAGCAATCCGAACAATGGGCACAGTGCAACGCAGGTTTCGATGATCGGCAGGCTTCCCGCGATGCGCGTGGCGCCGTCAGAAATAATGCCCTCTCGAACCTGATGCGCACTCCAAGATTTGCGCTCGCTCCGTCCTTCCCACTTAGAACTCGCCTGCAGCACCATCGTCTTATGCTCGGTTCGAAAGAACCAAATGCGCTCGAAAATTAGGCTCCACATCAGGAAGGTGATTGCGGCGATGAACCAAAGTACATCGCCTCCCATTTCCATGAACCTGATGATCGCCAAATAAGCGTCGTTAAACATTTTTCGGTTGTCTCCTTGGCCTAAGACTTATGGCTTAACCTAGGGTCTTACCCGATTTTTCAGCGTGCTCGGCAATGATCCCGGCACTCTGCTCCTCGATCACATGCACAAGACCTTTCGATCTAGCGCTCACCAAGGCGTGCAGCAGGGTAGTCGGAATGGCGACACACAAACCAAGTACTGTTGTCATCAGCGCTTTCGAGATACCGCTCGCCATTGTCTTAGGATCACCGGTACCAAACAGCGTGATCGCTTGGAAGGTTTCGATCATACCGATCACTGTTCCCAGCAGACCGGTTAGCGGTGCGACAACCGAGATCACCTGGATGATGTTGATGTACTTTGTCAGCGCCGGGGTTTCACTGAGTATCGCCTCACCCAACTTGAGTTCCAGCGTCTCTACGTCTACTTCTTTGTTCTCCTCATAAACCTTCAACACGCGCCCTAAAGGATTGTCGTCACGTGCAGTGGCGTCTTTTCTCTGCGCCGCAACTTTGTTGCCAATTAAGAAGAGGGCGACAAAACGCTCTAGCGCCAAAAGCACACCGAGGATACCGCCAAGGATAATCACAGAACCGACTTCTCCGCCCTGTCCGTCACAGAAAGGCAGGCCACACTCGCCGATGGCGGCGATGGGCGAACCGATTCGTTCGCCAAGCGTTGCAGCCTGGATGAGCAGTGCAAGCAATGAGCCACGAGTTGGGTCCACAGAGAACTCAACGACCTCACCGGGCGCTGCTTCCTGCAGATCTTCTGCAGTCGATACATGTCGGCCGGTAGGCTGTCGAGGTAGCTCAACGATAGACTGACTGTCGGCGTCCCACTGTAGGTACTCTCCCTCACCGATCAACGCAAAAGAACCCACGCGCACGATTTCAGTCGGTACCTTATCGCCGGAGAGTTTGGTGATCGTCCCGGGGTATTTAGAGATCTTGCCGGACTCGGTCATCTCGCGCTGCAGTTCGAACCAAAGGCTCTCCATCTCATCGATGGTTGCAAGCTGGCTAGAGGTACCCATTTTCTTGGCTAACTCGCCCATCCAGTCACCACGATTCGCGTACTGGCTTGAGATAATGGATCCTTCGAAACCGCCCCGCGTGTCGCCGGCTACCTGCTGAAGCACACCAAAGAGCTCACGCAAGCTACCGAGGCGCTTGTCTAACTGCTCGGTTAAATCACCGATACGGATTTCATTTTCTTCGAATTGGGTCTCTAACCGGTCTGATCGTCGCTGCTCCCGACGGCGTTCCGCCTCGGCCTCTTGCAGCAGACGCGCTTGTTGCGCCTTCTCGTTAGCGAAACGCTGCTCGCGAGCCGTATTTTCTCGAGATTCCACAACCCGGCGAGCCTGTACATTTTCTAGCAGCTCGTCTAGGGAACTGGCTTCATTGACCACCAAATCACCCGCAGGAGTTGCACCCTCCTCTGCCATGCTCACAGGAGCAAAGGTTGTTGCGCCCAGTGCTAGCGTGGCTGCCGCAAGCAGCTTCATCTTGTTCAATAGCTGTAACGTGTCATTGATCATTGTGCTGCTCCCGCTCCTACTACTGGCAAGCTCAGCATGTCGATTGACGCTTGCTGGCGAGCCATACGAATACCTTGCCGAACTGAGGCTTGGTAAGAATTATCAACAGGCTCATATTGACGAGTTGTTGGATTGAACATACCTGTCTCTTCGCCGTCAGGTGTTTGATAAACCAGAGCAATTCGACCCACCTTTAAGATGTCGACCTTTCGCTCAACGCCATTGATGGGAATAGAAGAAGAGTAGGTTTCCATTGTGCGGCCATACTCGTTCTCAATCTGGAAGGCTCTGAACACTTGGGAGAACTTCTCAGAAACCGCCACATCGGCTCGATCCATCATCTCGCGCAGACGCTCAACCCGGCCGCGACGCTCGTCCAGTAGGAACGGTGCATCTAACTCTACAAATTGCTCTAAGCCGTCGATCATGCGCAGCATGAGCGGCGTGATTTGTCGCTCAATCACCGTTACTTCGTCGATGGAACGTGCCAGCTGCTCCATTTCGCGCTCTTGGTTGCCAATTTGCTTCTCAAGCTGTCGGTTGTAGACACGAAGTCCTTCCACCTCTTTGAGTACTGTTTTGTACTCATTCAGCAGCTGGCGCGTCTCTTCTGTGAGATCGTCAATCTTGGCCTGCGAACGCTTCGCCTGCGCGTTCATCTGCTCGGCGGCCTGAAAAACATCGCTCAACGTAGCGCCTAGCGCCGACGATCCGGAAAATACGGCCGCACTGGTCAACAGCGCTAGCGACAGCTTTTGCATGTGTTTTTTCATTAGTACTTCCTACTGGAATCCCTGGTTTCTTTATGGCTGAACTTTCCCTAGGTGCCGCACTCAGCAGCTCCTAAAAATTTGTTCTTATGCCAGTTTTTTTGCCGAAGCAAATTGAGACGTAGCTCTCTGTGTGACTCATTTCTGGCGGGTAAATCCTTCAACTTTCACCCGATTTGCCTGAAAGAGCCTATGCAGCTAAAGCGACAGCGGCCTCCCCGCCTTGTCCGGCACGAAGAATCAACAACAGACACGATATTGTCAATACTACTTGCCCTGCAGACACCCGGTTCCGACGAAAAAAGTGGCTTTCTCGCCGATTGCGGACGGCGAAGCACACTTCGCCTCGCCAACGTCAGATACTTACCCCCTCGACAACAGCCCAGTGCTTAAGGCCGAGGACAAAATAGGCCCGCTATCTGTCTCACAGATGCTCGCCAAAATGCGCCAACGTTCGCTCTAGGGCGAGTCCCGCTGCCGGCTCGTTGTAACTGCCTCGATGGTCGCAGTTGAAACCGTGATCCGCAGCATAAACGTGCACCGGTACATTCGGGTTCGCTGTCTTGATTTTTTCGACATCCGTCATAGGAATGTGCGCATCTAGTTCACCGAAGTGCATGATGAGAGGACACTGGGGTTGGTTGTCCAAAACACCGGCAATACCGCCTCCGTAATAACTGGATGCCGCAGTAACGCCATTTAACTGACATGCGCTAAGGTAAGTTAATAACCCACCGAAGCAGTAACCAACCACACCGACAGGCCCTTGCGTTGCAGCATGGTCAACAACCGACTGTAGGTCTTTCATCGTTTGCGCCATTTCAAGGCCTTGAAAGGCCAGCTCTATACCCTTGCCCATATCAGCGTCGGTATAGCCCAATTCGATGTTGCGCTCGATTCGGTCAAATAGCGCCGGCGCAATCGCCAGATATCCCCGGTCAGCATAGCCATCCGCTACCTCACGGATGTGTCCATTGACACCAAAAATCTCCTGAATAACCACCACCACCCCCTTGCTCTGGCCTGCTGGTGTGCTGCGGTAAGCGCCGAGTTCAAATCCGTCCTGCATCGTGATGCTAATCTGATCGCCCATTCCTCTTCTCCTGTCGTGGTTTGTCCTTGTACCGGCTGCGCTGAGCCCTCTATACAAGTACCCTATCTTGGCTACTTGACGTTCTTCAGCGCCTCCTTGGTGGCCGGGCATGCTAACGAGCGACAACATCGGTGGGCAATAGGCGTTAACCGGACAACCCGCTCAAGCAGGGCTCAAAACCTGTGTCCACTTGCTGCCTCGCCGTCCGTCGCATCGTCATTCATTCGTCACAATCAGGTAGTCTACTCGCGCAATCTGACTACTTCGCACAGCCAACACTGAGCTAACGTATCCATGGCAACACATATCTTGATCGTCGAGGACGAACCAGAAATTCGGGAACTGCTTAACTTTTCGCTAGCGCGCGCAGGTTTCCGAGTGACAGAAGCCGAGTCCGCAGAATCAGCTCTGCAAAAGCTCTTCAATCAACTACCCGATTTGGTGATCGTGGATTGGATGCTCCCAGGAATGAGCGGTGTGGATCTTGCCAAACGCATCAGAAAGGACGAACTCACGAGCTCCCTACCGCTACTGATGCTCACGGCGCGCAGCGAGGAATCCGATGTGCTCAAGAGCTTCGACTCAGGCATCGATGACTACATGAGTAAGCCTTTCTCACCGAAGGAATTGGTTGCTCGAATCAAGGCGCTGATGCGCCGATCTGGCGTGCCAGAAGACGAACTCATCGAGGCGTGCGGGATACAAATCGACTTAGGCAGCCATCGCCTGACCATTCAAGGCACGAACGTCAATATTGGGCCTACAGAATATCGCCTGCTGGAACTGTTAATGCGCAATCCTGATCGCGTCTTTGAACGCGATCAGCTGCTGGATCGGATCTGGGGCCGCAGCAGCTACATCGAAATAAGAACCGTCGATGTACACATTCTGCGGTTGCGCAAGGTCCTCAAGCCCTTCGGCTTGGATGGTACGATCCAAACGGTGCGCAGTGTGGGCTATCGCTTTACCCCGATCTCTTAGCTAGGCACCAACCTCGATACACGAAAACGCTGACACGAACCCTCTGCCCTTTGACGAGGAGCAACGTCGTTGTTTGTAGCATGCTTATTGCCGATGTTTTCCCAGCGCCTCCGTATTAAACTCAATGCTTCCAACGCTGCACGGGTGTGCTGCGTTCAGTTTTGGCAAGGAGACCGCATTGTCTGAAGATTCAAGTAGCCCCACAACCAGCGACTCCCCCCGTCCGGCGACAGCGATTTTATGGGACTTCGGCGGTGTCTTTACCAGCAGCCCATTTGAGGCCTTCAATACCCTAGAAGAACGCGTGGGTGCGCCTAAAGACTTTATTCGACAGACGAATGCCATCAATCCAGACACCAATGCTTGGGCAAAATTCGAATCGAACAGCGTCTCTCTAGACGAGTTCGACGTGCTGTTTGCGATCGAGAGCGAAGCCCGAGGTCATCGGATTCCGGGTAAGGATGTTATCGCGATGCTCTCAGGCACGCTGCGTCCGCGCATGGTCGAGGTACTCAAACTCTGCAAACGGCATTACAAAGTTGCCTGCATCACAAACAACGTCAAGGCAGGCGAGGGCCCTGGCATGGCACGGGGCAAAAGCAAGGCCAGTGCGGTTGCCGAGGTCATGGCGATGTTCGACCTAGTGGTTGAATCCAGCGTCGAGGGGGTGAGAAAGCCGAATCCTGAGATCTATCGTATTGCCTGCGACAGGCTAGGTGTGGACTGCACTGAAGCGATCTTTTTAGACGACTTGGGCATCAATCTGAAACCCGCCAAGGCGCTGGGCATGCAGACGATCAAGGTTGTCTCACAAGATCAGGCGATCAACGATCTGTCTGCACTGACGGGACTTACCTTCGCGTAAGCCTTACTCCGTAAGCCTGCCCATTGGGCCCCACAGCCTCTTTGTGGGCGGCGCCGAGACAACCTCAGACATACACTCAGGCCGCGTTGAACTCAATCGCGCGGCAGGTTCCCCTACTAGGCGGGGTGAGACATTTCCGCCGCGGCGTCTTGCACAGCACGAACGATTTTATCGTAGCCCGTGCACCGACACAGATTGCCGGCTAACCAGTAGCGAATGGTTTCTTCGTCTGGATTCGGGTGTTTTTCCAACAGTGCCTTGGATGCAACGATGAAGCCTGGCGTACAGATACCGCACTGCAGTGCCGCGTTTTCAAGGAACTGTCGCTGCAGCGGGTGCAACCCCTCTTTGTCGGCAATGCCTTCGATGGTCTCAATGCTTTTGCCGCCAGACTCAACGCCTAACATCAAACAGGCACAAACTAAGCGACCGTCCACGAGTATTGAGCAAGCGCCGCAATCACCGGTACCACAACCTTCCTTCGTGCCGGTGAGCCCAAGCTCATCGCGCAGTACGTCCAACATCGATTGATCAGCGTCGCAGAGAAACTCCTTAGTATCTCCGTTTATCGTCGATTCTACCTGCAGTCTTGCCACGCCTAAGCTCCTTGTATTCTCTGATGTGCTAGGGCAATCGCCCGACGACACAAAACCGCGACCACTTTTTTGCGATATTCGGCGGTCCCTCGTTTATCGCTGATCGGCGACGCCGCAGCCTTGCAGGCTTCACCAGCCGCTACCAAGGCCTGTTCGTTGAGGTCAGTACCGACGAGCGCATGAGCTGCATCAGGCACAAGCCGAGCCGTCGGCGCGACAGCGCCGATGGCCACCCTGGCCGCCGTGCATATGCCATCGATGACGGTCAACGAGACGCCAACGCCAGCAACCGCGATATCCATCTCGGTTCGCGGTGTAAAGCGAAGATAGGCATCCCTCGTTTCAGGCCCTGGCATGGGCAACTTCAATCCAAGCAAAAACTCACCGGGCTGCAGCGCATTTTGACCAACGCCCGTAACGAAATCTTCGACCGGAAGTTCTCTGCTGCCGTCGCCAGTCGCTATATCGCATACCGCTCCAGCGGCAATCATCGCCGGTATGCTGTCACCTGCGGGCGAGGCATTGCATAGGTTGCCGCAAATGGTTGCGCGACCCTGAATCTGGGTTGAGCCGATTAGGTCTGCGGCCTCGAGCAATCCCGGCAACGCCACTTGCAGCTCGGTATTTTCGTTAATCACCGCGCTGGGTACGGCAGAGCCGATATAGATGCTTTCGGGACCCACCTCTAAACGGTTGGTCTCCGCCAGCGCCTTGATATCTAGGAGAGTTCTAGGTGTGTGTCCGCTACCGCGCATTTGCACCAATACGTCAGTGCCTCCGGCCAATATCTGCGTCTGCCTGCCTTCGCTGGCGTTGCCAGCCAAAAGCGCAACGGCCTCAGACACGCTATTCGGCGCCGCATATGAGTAGCTCTCCATATCTCCCTCGCTGTTCTGTGCTAATGCTGGCCAGCAAGTTAACACGTTGCTCTGCTCGGTCAATCGTCAGAGCCAGCCGTGTCTCGAATTAGGCCACCAGATCGCCACCTGCCTCTAGCCCCTTGTCGTAGGCAGCACTACACTGCGTTGCGCAGATGGAGCCCTTACATGGATCAATACGATCGAGACACCCTGTTACACGCACACTACGCAACGCTGAGCGCGTTTTGGGAGAGTGTGCTTGAACGCACAGGCTACTGCGCCATCCTGCTCAGCGCGGGCCAGCAAAGATTTTTTTTCCATGACGATCAGGGGCCAGCTTTTCGCCCAAACCCGCTGTTAGTGCAGTGGCTTGCACAAGAGAAAATCAGCGAGAACAGTTGGTTCGTTTTTTCCCAAGGTGCCAAGCCTATCTTGTTGTTCCACCAGCCCGATGATTTTTGGCACGCCGCGACGGTTGCACCTCACCAACTTGAAGATCATCTGACCCTTGAGATCTTCAGTGATCTACCCGCGTTGCATGCCGCGTTGGGTGACCACCTACAGCGGATTGCAGGCAGTGAAAAAGAGATTGCGCAAATTAGCGAAGATGCGCCGCCGACTGCCGCGAACTGCGTGATCAACCCTCCCAACGTCATACACGCCCTGCACTTTCAACGAGCCTGCAAAACCGAGTACGAGTTGGCAATTATGCGCCACGCCTCCTTGCGTGGCGCTAAAGGCCACAATGCTGCGCAACGAGCCTTCAACGAAGGGGCAAGTGAGTTTGCGATCCATCTCGCCTTTCTTAAGGCCACGGGCATGAACGAGTGGCAGCTTCCCTACGGCAACATCATCGCGCAAAACCAACATGCCAGCTTGCTGCACTACCAGTATCAAGACCGTGACGTCGGCGAGCACTTAAACAGTTTGTTGATTGATGCCGGAGCCAATGTTGACGGGTATGCCAGCGACATTACGCGTACCTATATTGGGCCGCGTTGTTATTCACAGGAGGCAGCCGATCTTTTCTCTGAGCTTCTCGCACGGATGCAGACTCACCAGGACGCCCTGATTGATCAAGTGGTGCCGGGAGCCAATTACGTCGACCTACAGGCCGCCATGCACCGTTCGCTGGCAGAAATACTGGTCGACACCGGCATCCTCACATGCGATCCCGAGGAGGCTTTCACCTCGCAACTGACCGTGCCTTTCTGCCCCCATGGTCTTGGCCATCTGCTAGGCATCCAGGTGCACGATGTTGGCGGCCAGCAACTCGACATCGACGGTCATACCCAACCCCCACCGGAACCCTATGCGTCGCTTCGACTTACGCGTCCGCTGGCACAGGACATGGTGATCACTGTCGAACCGGGTTTGTATTTCATTCCTATGTTGCTTGAGAAAAAACAGGTCGACGGCGCCCCCATAGATTGGTCGTTAGTCAACTTGCTTACTCCATTTGGTGGTATCCGTATTGAAGATAATGTCCGAATCCTGCCCGCGGGTGCAGGCGTGGAAAATTTGACGCGAGATGCCTTCGCCAAGATTTCTGAAGCCGCAGCAACATGATGCAAGAGTCGATATCGCGGCCAACGCCTACAGATCTCTTCACGCCGCCGGGCCTCAGACCTTCACTACCCAGCCAACACAAGTTTTCACCTTGCGGCAGATATATCAGCTATTTGCGCGGCTCCGAGGCTGCGCCAACGACCTTGGACCTGTGGTGTTTCGACCGACAAAGCGAAGCCGAGGTACCGATTGCTTTAGCCCTACAACTTGATGCCCAAGCCGACGAGAGTGTTACCGAGTTAAGTGACGTTGAACGCGCCGAGCGCGAGCGCAAACGCCAATTCACCTTCGGCATTACGCACTATCAATGGATCGGCGAATCGGGCTCAATCGCGCTCTATGCGGATGGTCAGGCATATCTGAAACATGATTTTGGCAGCGAGTCGATCACCCAGATCACATCGAATGAGAACCGCTACAGCGGTTTTAACCCAAGCTCCAGCGGCACGCTGATCAGCTATGTACGCAGCGGCAATCTGTTTTACCAAGACCTGCAAAGTGCGGGCGCCGAAGTTCAAGTGAGCCATGACGCGGATGAATGTATAACTTACGGCCTGCCAGATTTCTTGGCGGCAGAGGAGATGCACCGTTTCGCTGGTGCCTGGTGGTCGGCGTGTGAGCGCTACTTAATCTACTGTCGTAATGATGATTCTCCAGTGCGCGTCAGCCACCGCATGGAGATCGACGGCAACGGCAGTCGCACCATTGCCCAACGTTATCCCTATGCAGGAGAGACTAACCCAGACGTGTCCTTGCATGTCCTCGACACGCATAGCGGTGAGTCGCAGAGAATCTGGCAGAACGGATTGGTAACACACGATGCTTATTTGGCGCGCGTGCTACCCGTGCAGGACGGTTTGTGCATTCTTACCCAAGATCGCTTGCAGCAAACACTGGTGCTCTCCTCATTCAACTTTGCGCAGCGCAAATGGCAAGAGCTTTATCGCGAGACTTCGACCACGTGGATCAACCTGACCGATGATCTGCAACAGCTAAGTTGTGGGGATCTGCTGTTTTCCACCGAAGATCAAGGGCAACGGCAGGCCATCGTCATCGGCGTTGATGCTGCAGTCCGCCGGCTGCTGGGGCCATCGCATATTAATCAGATCCACTGCAGCGACGATAACTTTGCCTACGTCTCTGGCTGGGACGCCTCACCTATCGACAATCATCTGTTTTGGCTGGCCCTCGACGGTTCAGGCTACGGCCAACTAACCCATGACGACGGTGTGCACGAAGTTACCGTGCACAAGAGCAGAAAACTGTTCATTGATCGTTTCTGCAGCCCGACGGTGCCGGCAAGAATCTCCGTTAACACAATGACCTTGGATGTGGCGCATGCGCCAGAAACACAGAGCGACTCGCCCAGCGAGCACATTCTGTACCAAGAACTCATCGACAAAGATCATCGCTACGCGCCGTTCGCGGCAAACCATGTTATGCCGCGTTTTGGCGTCATCGAGGCGAATGGGCATGCCCTGCACTACCGCCTAACCCCACCCGCAGCACCCAACGGCAAGCACCCTACGATCGTGTATGTCTATGGCGGACCCGGTGCGCAAAAAGTGCGCCGCGACTGGGGTACGCTGCTGGTTCAGATGTACGCTCCGCAAGGATACGGCGTGCTGGCGCGCGCCAACCGAGGGTCGACGAATCGAGGTCGGGTGTTCGAGGCAGGCCTGTATAAACGCATGGGTAGCATCGAGGTAGACGATCAACTGTCAGGCTTGAGTGTGCTGGCCAACGAGTCGTGGGCTGACCTTAAGCGCGTTGGTGTCTTTGGCCATAGCTATGGCGGCTATATGAGTTTGATGTGCCTATGTCAGGCAGGCGAACACTTCGCAGCAGGGGTTGCCGTAGCCCCGGTTGCCGATTGGCAGCTTTACGATTCTCATTATACTGAGCGTTTTATGGGTCTTCCTGAGGAGGCTGCTGAGGCTTACGCTACCAGCAGTGTCATTGCGCATCTGCCAAAGCTCGAACGCCCATTGCTACTGATGCACGGCATGGCCGATGACAACGTATTGTTTACCCACAGCACCATGCTCATGTCAGAACTGCAAAAGCTCGGCAAATCCTTTGAACTTATGACCTACCCTGGTGCGAAGCATTCCATGCAAGAAACCCATGTTTCGATCCACCGATTCAATACGATTTTGAGCTTCTTCAACCGATCACTGTAACGGGCACACTCACTGGCCACAGCCAAATAACTGCACGAAGTTCTGACCGGTTTGCTCGCACAGGTCTGCAACATCAACCCCGCGCAACTCGGCGAGAAATGCCGCTGTATGCGCGACGAAGGCAGGCTCATTTGTCTTGCCGCGTTTGGGTACTGGCGCAAGAAACGGCGCGTCGGTTTCAATCAGCAATCGATCCGCAGGAACCTGGGCAGCAACCTCACGCACATTGTCTGCATTTTTGAACGTCACGATGCCGGAGATCGAAATAAAAAACCCCATGTCTAATGCCTGCTTTGCCATCGACCAAGACTCGGTAAAGCAGTGCAGGACGCCATGCGCCCCCGCATGAGCCCGCAGCAAATCTAGCGTATCCACCTCGGCCTGCCGGGTATGGACGATTACCGGTAAGGCGTGTTTCGCCCCTAGGTCCAACTGATGAGCAAACGCCTCTCGCTGCCGTGCCTGCACGGCTGGATCTTCAGCGTGAAAATAATCCAGTCCCGTTTCGCCAACCGCTACCACACGCGGCTGACTTAGCTCTGCCTCAATCCAATCAAGGTTGCCCTCGGCAGCATCTGGGTGAACACCGGCGGTTGCCCAAACATCTTCATGGGTGTCGGCGAGGGCTTTTACACCGGCATAGCCGTCTTCATCGACGCTGATACACAAACAGGTGGTCACGCCACTTTGCCTAGCGCGCTCTATCGCGCCGTCTGGATCGTCGAGATAATTTAGGTGGCAGTGGGAATCAATCAACATGGCAAGATTCTTCTTGGATCCTTCTTGGGTTCTTATTGATGGCTCAGCCGGCCTGGCGCGGCAAACGTTTGCTGACCTGCTGCCATAGATGAAATAGGCGCTCCAGAGCGAGGCGAATATTCGTTGAGTTGGACGTTTCAATCATACGGCGGGTGTCGATCAGTTCTTCCGCAAAGGCGAGCAGCACGCGATTAGGCTGCTTACTCTGCTGCTGGATCAGCACTCGGTACCAAGCCGCTAGTAGCAGCGGGGCGCCTGTTTCAATTGCGTCATTAACTAACTCGCCAAACTGCGAGGCAGTGGCTACTTTGTTGATCCACGCATCTACGTCTAGCTCGGCAAATTGATCTCGCATCGTCAGGGGGGCGTAACCTGCTTGGGCAAAACGCTGGGGAGAAAAAGGCACTGCCTGCTGCTGCAACCAAGCTTCGGCTTGCCCTACCCCGGCTTGCACCTGATAAGACTGGCAGCGGCTACGAATGGTGGGGAGCAAGCGGTTCCAGTATGGTGTGCACAGCAGTATGTGGGTGTTCGGCGGCGGTTCTTCCAGGGTTTTGAGTAAGGTGTTTGCCGCATTAACGTTCATCAAATGAGCATCGAGCACAGCGACTACCTTACGAGGCGCAATTTGTGACGTTTGTACCGCAAAAGCATTCAACGCACGGATTTGATCGATCTTGATCGCCGCGCCCTCTGGCGCGACCCAGCGAAAATCCGGGTGTGCAAGTTCTTCGGGGTCTTTGTCTGCGGGCAATTCCAATAACAGTAGTGTGGCCGCAGACAATAAGGCACGACCGCCCCAGCCCTCAGCGCAGGAGAGCCCGATGGCCGCAGGCAGCGCACCCTGCTGCAATCGCTGGGCGATCGCGTGCAGTACCTCGCCGTGCCACGGATATGGTTCAGACATCGCGTCCAGCTCGGACGGTTGAATCTTCGATGAAACGGTTGATCGCGGTGCATACATCCGCCTGCACTGCAGCTAAGGGTTGCCCCGCGTTGATCGTCACGATGCGCTCAAACTGCTTAGCCCGTGCCAAATATCCCTCGCGAACCCGGATAAAGAACGCTCGTTGCTCTTCTTCCATCCGATCTTTTTCGCGTTCAGCGATGCGCGCCTCGGCAATATCTGGCTCCAGATCTAAGTAAAGAGACAGATCTGGCTGCAAACTGCCATGTACCCAAGACTCCAGAGTTTCTAGCTTTTCCAAGTCGAGTTGCCGACCGTATCCTTGATAGGCGAACGAGGCGTCGGTGAAACGGTCACAAACCACCCATTGACCGCGATCCAAGGCGGGCTCAATGACATTGGTCAAATGCTGGGCCCGCGCAGCAAACACCAGCAGCAGTTCCGCAAGCGCATCTACTTGCTCCTCCCACTTATGCAACATGGACTCGCGAAGAGCTTCAGCCATCGGTGTCCCCCCGGGTTCTCGGGTGCGCAGATAACGAATCCCAGCGTTATCGAGGGTTGCACAAACGGAATCGACATTGGTGGACTTGCCAGCCCCCTCGGAGCCTTCAAGCGTGATGAATTGCCCCCTCATTGGCCACCTCTGGACAGTTGATATCGACGCACGGCCGCATTGTGCTCCTCTAGTGTGCGCGAGAACTGGCTAGTGCCATCGCCTCGCGCCACAAAATACAGGTAATCGCCATCCGCGGGATTTACTGCCGCTTCGATGGAGGCTCGAGAGGGTAGCGCGATCGGGGTGGGTGGCAACCCCTTATACCGATAGGTGTTGAAGGGTGAATCAACCCGAAGATCGCGGCGGCGAATATCGCCATCAAAAGCCTCACCAAGGGCATAGATCACCGTAGGATCTGTTTGCAGTTTCATATTTTTCTTCAGCCGCAAGTGAAAAACTTGGCTGATCTGACGCCTGTCCTGGGGTGCGTCGCTTTCTTTTTCGATGATCGACGCCAATATCAGCGCCTGCGCCGGTGTCTGCACCGCCAGATTGTCCGCTCGGGCATTCCACGCGCTTCGCAGCTGCGCCAGCATCGCTTTGTGAGCTCGCTGCAGCACACTCAAATCCGAGGCCCCTGCGGAGACAAAATATGTATCTGGGAAGAAGGCTCCTTCAGCAAAGGGAAGCTCTAGGTCCAGCTCGTCTTGTAGGTGTTGCCAGCCAGTAGAGCGATGCTCGAGTACCGCCTGCTCGGCCAGCAGCGACGAAACTACGCGCAAATTCATACCCTCGGGTAGACGTATGGCGTGTTGCTGAACCTTGCCGCTGGAAAACAATGCGAGCAATTCTCGAGCATTCTGTCGGCTCGGCACCTCATAGGTACCTGCGCGCAATTCGCGATCAGAGCCAGAGAGCGAAGCATAAAGACGAAACAGAACGGGGCTATCGGTCAAGCCAAGGGCAGTTAGCTCGTCGGCCACCTGAGTGAGTGAGGCCCCTTGAGCGATGTTAAACACCACCGCTTGGTGGTCGGACTTTTGCTCAGGCCAAATCTGCAGGAAATAAAAGACCGGAGAAGCCAAGACAAGCAGCGCCAGAGCAGCCAAAGCCCGTAACCACCGCGTGTTGACAGGTTTGACCACACCCGCACCCACTAGGGCTAAATTTTACCGAAGACCAAGGTTCCGTTAGTACCACCAAATCCGAAGGAATTGCTCGCTGCAGACGTTATGTCGACGTCGCGCGCCTGATTCGGTACGTAGTCCAGATCGCAGCCCTCACCGGGATTGTCGAGGTTAATCGTCGGTGCAACCACCTGTTCTTGCAGAGATTTCAGCGTGAAAATGGCCTCTACAGAACCCGCGGCTCCCAGCAAGTGGCCGATCATGGATTTGGTTGAACTCACCATCAGCTTAGTGTCATCACCAAAAACGCTCTTCACACCCTTGGTCTCAGCCACATCACCCAAGGGTGTTGATGTACCGTGGGCATTCAGGTAGCCCAACTCATCCGGGTTAAGTTCAGCATCCTTAAGCGCATTGCGCATGGCGGTAGCACCACCCTCGCCGTTTTCTGCTGGCCCGGTGATATGAAATGCGTCAGCGCTCATACCAAAGCCCAAAACCTCACCATAAATCTGTGCACCTCGTGACTTGGCGCGCTCATATTCTTCCAGCACTAGCACACCGGCACCCTCACCCAGTACGAATCCGTCGCGATCCTCATCCCAGGGGCGACTGGCTTTTTCTGGCTCATCATTGCGGCTCGACAACGCGCGCATGGAAGCAAAACCTGCCACCGTTATGGGTGATGTGGCAGCTTCGGCGCCGCCGACCACCATGACGTCTGCATCACCGTACTGGATCATGCGGGCACCAAAACCGATGTTATGAGTGCCCGTGGTACAGGCTGTGACCACGGCGATATTTGGCCCCTTGAAACCGTACTCGATGGAGACGTTGCCGGAGATCATGTTGATGACGACGCCGGGAACGAAAAACGGTGAGACCCTTCTAGGACCGATTTTGAGCAGCGTGTCATGAGTTGACTCAATAGTATTGATGCCGCCGATACCTGACCCAATGGCTACGCCGATACGATCAGCATCGCTGGGATGGGACGCCAATCCAGCGTCTTTAATCGCTTGCCCAGCGGCAGCAATGCCCAGCTGGATAAAGTCATCAATGCGCCGCGCTTCCTTGGGGTTCATGTAGGCCGAAATATCAAAATCCCGAACACTGCCGCAGATCTTCACGGAGTAATCTGTTGTATCAAAGGACTCGTTCAATCCAATGCCGCTGCGGCCGGCTACTGCAGCCTGCCATGACTCCTCGACGGTATGGCCAATTGGGCTAATCATTCCCATGCCGGTGACGACTACTCTGCGTTTGGTCATTTTCAATTATCCAGGTCGATGGTTCGCTGCAATGCTCGGATGATGAAATTAGCGCACTGATGATGCAACAAGCGGGCAAAAAAAAGGGGCGCAGGCGCCCTTTTTTTCGGTTTTTTGATCAGTTTGGGTTGGCTAGCAGAATCATCGGGCTAAGGCTGTTATCGCCTCGCAGACCCCGGTTGCTGCAATGTCGGTTTACTGATGCGCAAGGATGTAGTCGATTGCTTCCTTGACCGTCGTAATTTTTTCCGCTTCTTCATCGGGAATTTCGGTCTCAAACTCTTCCTCAAGAGCCATGACCAACTCGACCGTGTCTAGCGAATCTGCGCCTAGGTCCTCGACGAAGGAAGCGTCACTCTGCACTTCCTCTTCCTTTACTCCCAGCTGCTCGCAAATCAGCTTCTTAACTCGTTCTTCAATATTGCTCATGCGTCTAGATACTCCCTCAGTAGTGTTGGGCGCGAAGCGTGCGCATTCTATAGATGCGCTATAGCCAATTCAAGCAAACTATCGCGCCGGAAATAAAGGCATTTTCTGCGATGTACTTCACAATATCTCATTGATTTCTCGCCATTTTCTCAATGCTTGAAGCCAACCACGGGATTTGCAAAGCACCTATCGCAGCCCGTTCATAAAGTCTGCGGCGCTGTCTGAAAATGCTGTGCGCTTTTAGCCAAAAAATAGGCCGCCATTGACCTGCAGAGTCTGCCCGGTGATGTATCCCGCCTGCTGCGAACACAGAAAACTCACTGTGGCGGCGATTTCTTTCGTTGATCCCATTCGGCCCAAGGGTATGCGTTCCAACATAGCGGCACTTTGTTCGTCTGACAGCGCCTCGGTCATGTCGGTTTCAATAAATCCCGGTGCTACCGCATTCACCGTAATACCGCGAGAGGCAACCTCCATGGCCAGAGAACGCGTAAAGCCCTCTAATCCGGCCTTACTGGCGACATAATTGCCTTGCCCGGGATTGCCCAACCGGCCGACGACACTGCCGACGTTGATCACCCTGCCCCAGCGAGCTTTCAGCATCCCGCGAAGCAGCGGTTTGGTTACACGAAATGACCCAGACAAGTTTGTATCGATCACCTCGGACCACTCCGCATCTGACATACGCATGAGTAGGTTATCCTTAGTGATGCCCGCATTGTTCACCAGAACCAAGGGCACCGAACCCATTTCGTTCACTTGCCCGACAGCGCCGGCAACCGAGTCGGGGTCTGCAACATCCAGCCTGATACCCGCACCCCTGCCGGCCAGATGCTCAGTAATCGCTTCAGCACCCATTTGTGACGTTGCTGTACCCACCACAAAAAAACCGTCCTCGGCGAGCTGTCCAGCGATAGCCGCGCCAATTCCTCGGCTAGCGCCAGTGACCAGTGCCGTTATTTTTTCTGACATATCAACCTCGTATGTTAGGTATCGCCCGCTATAGCTGTTGGGCGGCTTCCACACCGGATGCGCTGGATAAGCCTATGGTGGGCGTAGCACGAGAAATGCGTTTGACTAGGCCGGTCAGCACACTGCCCGGGCCACATTCAACGAATTGTTCCACCCCGCTGTCTACCATGCTGTTTACACAAGCTGTCCAACGCACAGGCGAATACAGTTGCTCTACCAGTAATGTGCGTATTTCATCCACAGAGCTTGCTGCGCTGGCGTGGACGTTTTGAATTACAGGCACACGAGGCATGGTCAACTCAATGGCCGCCAAGGCACTGGCAAAGTCTGCCGCCGCCGCCTGCATCAGTCGTGAATGAAAAGGCCCGCTCACATCCAGTGGCACCGCGCGTTTAGCGCCTGCAGCCTTACAGGCATCTATTGCGGCATTCACCGCTGCAGACTCTCCGGCAATGACCACTTGGCCCGGCGCATTGAAATTCGCCGCACTTACCTCGCCGTCTACCCCTTCGCAGCACTGCGCAATCGCTTCATCATCCAGACCCAGCACCGCGGCCATAGAACCCTCGCCATTCGGCACCGCCGCCTGCATCAGTTCACCACGTTTGCGCACTAGGGCAACGCCATCGGTAAAGCTCATAGCGCCAGCACAAACCAGTGCGGAGTACTCGCCAAGGCTGTGACCAGACATGACGCTTATTTTCTCTTGGGCATTGGGCCACAAATCCCAAAGCGCGACGCTAGCAACCAGCAGTGCAGGCTGAGTATTCTCTGTTTGACCGAGCTGTTCAGCAGGTCCCTCTTGCGTCATCGCCCAGAGATCGAAGCCCAGCACCTCAGACGCTTCGGCGAACCGAGATTCAATTGACGGGTGCTCTGCTGCCAAATCACCGAGCATGCCGACACTTTGTGCCCCCTGCCCGGGAAAAATTGCCGCAATGGTTCCACTACTACTCATATCAACCTCTCCTCACCGTCTGTTCTCCATCGCCACAACTTGAGCACAACATTTTCTATCTGCGTGCAGGTCCGATTACTCGCGAGCCAGCATCTGCTCACAGGCCATAGGCAACTGACTTGCGACATATTCTCGCCCTTGCAGGATAGCGTGGGCAAAGCCGCGCTTGGAGGCGCTGCCGTGGCTCTTCACAACAACGCCGTTCAACCCCGCGAATAGGGCACCATTGTACCGGTCTGCATCGATCTGAGCCGAAAGCTCTCCATAGTCTGTTTCATTGGCCAAGTCGGTTAACTGGCCGCGCAAAAAACCCGCCATGCTCTCAATCGTTTTGAGAACCAGATTGCCAGTGTAGCCGTCACAAACAATGACATCGGCTCGACCAGAAAATAACTCGCTGGGCTCGATAAAACCGATACAGTTTATGCAGTTGTCCTGCTCGAACAGGCTGATTGCTCGATTAATGTCGCCAGTACCCTTACCGCGTTCTACGCCGATGTTCAGCAAACCCACGCGGGGCGTCGCATCCGGGCCCGCCCCAATATCTTCTGTCGCTGCTGCGGCAGGTAGCTGGTGCGTCGACTGCAGTGCGCTGCCAAGTCGGCCAAATTGTCGCAACAAGTGCGGCGAGCAATGCACATTGGCGCCCAAATCCAGCATATAAAACTGTCCGCGCGGACCTTGAAAAGCCTTAGCAATCGCTGGCCGATACAGTCCAGCCACCGTACCCAGAACGCTACGCCCCAGTACCATCATCGCCTTCGTATCGGCTGAACTCACAAGGGCATCCGTCTTTCTGTCTGCCAGCATCTGCATACCAATGGCAAGGGAGGAGTCATGAGAGCGCTTGAGTAAGGCTCTTGGGCTTTCGTTACCTGTTAACGCGGCGGCGCAGGGTCGCAGTTGCGTGCCTCTCTCGACCAGTGAATTGATCTTTTGCTGGTCAAGTCGAGCCAGATCGCCAATGACGATCAGTTCTTCTGGATATGGATAGGCTAGGCAGCCTTCGAGATTCTGCTCGCCACAGCCCTCACCACCCATAAGGTCGATAGCAATCTTCATGGCATCAGGGCGTTGGCGAATGGCACTTGGAGCTGTGTGATCAACCGGCTAGCTGTTTACAAAGGCTAAAAACTCGCGATAGACCACGTGTTGCTGGCGCCAGTCAGCCGGCTGAGAGGTGTTAGCTTTTATCAGGCATTACCTGCTTGCCACGGTAAAAACCATCAGCGCTAACATGATGCCGACGATGGGTTTCGCCTGACGTGGTTTCAACCGACAGCGTTGGAGCGCTGAGTGAATCGTGGGAGCGACGCTGGCCGCGACGTGATCGCGTCACCTTGCTTTTTTGTACTGCCATTTCGACTGTCCTTAACTGTTACTTTCGTTGTGCTTTCGTCTTATTCGCTCGCAGCCGAAAAGACGATTTATTCTGCCTTAGACTGCTGCTGTACTTCGCACTCACGCGGGTTTGTACGCGAAGTGCCTAATCCTGTTCTTTATCGCTGGCCTGTATTGCCTCTTTCAACCCTGCGAAGGGAAAACGTCTCGACGCTTCCTCGCTGCCCTGCGACTCTGCATCGTCGCCAGCCGTTTCTCCGTAACGCATCACTGGCATATGTGCGCAATCGTCGTCTGTGCAAACCCGATCTGGCAAAGCCAATAGCAGCTCATCTTCGACCAGTTCCACCATGTCTAGATTGACACCAGCTACCACCAGAATATCCAAACTCGGGTCCAGCCCGCTCCACGCATCGGCCTGCTCTTCGTCGAACGCGATTACACTCGCGAAGCTACAGTCAACGTCACGCCAAACGTTTTCGTCACAGCGATGGCAGGCGAGCTGCGCTTTGCAGTGCACCCGCCCACTGACTTTGACCCTAGCTTGTCCGTCATGGTCAAAATTCAATTCTGCAGCGATGTCTTGAACCGCCTCGCAAACATTCCCAAAACGAGGCAGCGAAGCCACCTCAAGCTCTTGCGCCACCACTGCCCGCTGTTGAGCTAACGAGCGATAAGTTGACGAGCCTGAAGCGTTGGATTTCATGGCGGCGCAACTATAGGTACCTCGATGCAGGGTGTAAAGTAGCTGGGCCGGCGATCTTGTAGGTACCAAACATCCAAGGCGCTGATTTTACGCAAGTTTGTGTGAACCAATGCCTGCGGCCAGCAACTGCGTGCATAAAGGTCACAAACAACCGATACGAGTAAACCGATGAGTGACCCACTGATCCTTGGATCTTCCTCCCCTTATCGCGCACAAGCGTTGCGCTCCCTCGGTTTGGTGTTTACGCAAATCTCGCCAAATGTCGATGAAACACCGCGTTCACATGAGTCCCCTGACGCCTTGGCCGCGCGTTTGGCAGACACCAAGGCC
>ERZ802821.553-NODE-553-length-20944-cov-13.2964_pt1 | contig 20944 bp, 19 predicted proteins | sample MGYA00345648_ERZ802821 | MGnify/ENA primary metagenome ERZ802821 (study PRJEB30503, sample SAMEA104212357) | marine metagenome | biome: Westerlies Biome; feature: [SRF] surface water layer (ENVO:00010504) within the epipelagic zone...; material: water... | reverse complement strand
TACTAAGCCAAGTAGGATGACGTTGGCGGCGATGTCGTGAAGAGGAATATTGGGTAGTGGAATGTCAGATTGCGCACCAATAAGCACGACCAACGGAATGGCGATGGCCATAAACCACCGGATACGGATACAAACCTCGCAGACTGGTTTTTGACCTTGGGCCATATGTCTCCCAGCGATGATGCTACTAAGGATTAGTCTCGGTTAGAGAATGGCAGGTTTTCGAAGGTGCTTTCCATGCTCTCACGAGTGCTATTCATCTGATCGATGATCTGCTGCATGGCTAAAAATTGGCGGTTGTAGCTCTCCTCGACGCGTTCCATGCGCGTTTCCAGCTCAGTGAGCTCTATCTGACGTTCAGCGTTAGCATCCGCGAGTACCTGTTGTTGCGTCACGAGATAGGCGTCAGCGCTTGTCACATTCGTGATGATGCGGTTGATGTCACCGGCCAAACCTGCAACGTCGGTGCTAGCGACGGACTGATCATCTGTATTAGCGGAGAACATCTGAATAACATCTGAATAGTTATTCGAGAGTGCATTATCCAATTTCGTGTCGTTCACCTCTAACTCGCCGCTTCGACTCACACTGATACCCATATCAGAGAGACTTGCAATATTAGTACCCGCGGAAGATGAGGTACTAAGGATGGTGGTTCGAAGTGTCGATGTTAGCGATCTAAATATGCTGTCACCGGCGAGCTCGCCGCCGATGCTTGAATTGGTGAGTTCTTTGAGCTGACGCTGCGCCTCGTTATATATCGAAACGAAGTCGACAATATTGGCTCGGGCCTCGTTATTGTCCTGGCTGATATTCAGATTAGCAGTGCCGTCGGTCGCCGTATTTAGTGTCAGTGACACACCGGTTAGTACGTCGTCAATTACGTTCGACGAGCGAGTAAAGTCGATACCATTCACGTTGAGCTGTGCATCGCTGGCGGACTGGACGCTGGAGAAGCTAATTGCACTGTCGCTCGAGGTTAGTGAAAAAGCCTTCTCTGACCCTGTTTCACCAATGAGCTGGATTCGGTAACGATTCGTCGTGCTGCCAGTATCTACAATTTCTGCGGTAACGCCCAATTTGGCGGCGTTAATCGCTGTTACAGTGCCTTGTAGACTAGCGTCTGCGACGGTGATGTTGGTAGTTGAAGTGGTCGTGCTGCCTACAGATAGCGATAAAGTAATCGTTCCAGAATTAAATTTGCTGGTTTCAGAGGCGAAAGCATTGGAGACGCTTCGTTGCTCCTGAGCGATTTGGCTAACAGAAATGTTGTTTGAGCCGGCCCTAGCAGAGGACGTTGAGGTTGCGGAAAAAGCTTTTGTTTGACTGTTGCTTACTGCAAACGTCTTGAAATCCTTAGCGTCGTTGAGGCGAGAGGCTGCGTCTTTGACGACGTTTAATATGGAAACAGCCTTCCCCAAGCCACTGATCTTATCTTCTGCTTCGGAAACCTTAGAATTGATACGCGATTCTTGAGGAACTTTTTCCGCGTTCACGAGAGCTTCCACGATCTTTTTCGTGTCAAAACCGGCGCCAGCGCCTAGGGCTTGTACGTAATCAATACTGGACATAACGCGTTATCTGTCAGTGAAAGTATTGGTGCTCGTCAATGTAGTCGGTATGTTATCGAGAATCTTTAACACCTTAAACGAAAAGGCAACCAATTGTTGACGATGATTTGGCGTCGACGATCGGGTATTGAGCACCAGCGCGCCGTATCCGCCTCATTCGCTGAAATCACAGCAATATACGTGCCAAGGGTCTTTGGTCAGCGGAAGAACCAAATTCGAACCAAACGCACGGAATAATGCGACTTTGAGCGGCAATTTTGGCGTGAACCGGGGTTTGTATCGGTCTCGAACGAAGGTGCTCGGCACCTAGATGCCGGTTCAGCGGCAACCTATCGCCCGGCTATAGGTTCTCGTCAACGAGCCTAAAGCATTGTCGCTAATGGAAAAACGTTGCGCTAAAGTTGATGAAAGAATAAGCAAAACGGATCAACCGTGACGCAGTCCATCGTTGGAGACAGTGCGCATACTCGGCAGCTCTTACAGCTGATCCGTTCTATTGCACCTACGGCGGCCAGCGTACTGATCAATGGCGAAAGCGGCGCGGGCAAGGAGTTGATCGCCAAGGCGATACATGACCAGTCCGATCGTGTGGGGCAATCCTTCGTGGCGGTCAACTGCGGCGCCATTCCCGCCGAGCTGATGGAGAGTGAACTCTTTGGCCATAAAAAGGGTTCCTTCACCGGCGCCATTGCCGATCACGTTGGCAAGGTAACGGCGGCAGATGGTGGCACGCTATTTTTGGATGAAATTGGCGACATGCCAATGTCCATGCAGGTCAAGTTGCTGCGTGTGCTGCAGGAAAAGCTGGTGCTGCCGGTGGGGTCTAATCAACCCAAGAGTGTCGATATACGCGTTGTTGCTGCCACCCATCGTGTGCTCGAAGACGAAATTAAGGCAGGGCGCTTTCGCGCCGACCTTTATTACCGTCTGAATGTGGTGCCGCTGCAGGTGCAGCCTTTGCGCAGCCGACGGGATGAAGTGCCAGCGTTAATTCGTCACTTTGCCAAGCAATTCGCTCCGGCGGATGCGCCCTCTATCGAATTCTCTGACGGCTTTCTATCGGTAATGCAGCGCTACGACTGGCCCGGCAACGTGCGCGAGCTGTCGAATATGGTGCACCGACTGACGGTACTTTACCCCGGCCAGACGCTGCAGATGAATCATGTCGCGCCATCGATGCTACCGGCGGGGATGGCAGAGTTAATCTGTGAAGAGCCATCGGAGGAGCAAGCGTCGCTGTTTGACGTATTCAGCGATCAGCCTGCAGCGGGAGAGGCCGCAGCGGCGGAAAACGATGTGGAGTCCATTATCATGCATGCTCAGGGGTTTGAAGACTTCCGGCAGCGGGGGCAATCACTCAAGGGCATGCTCAGCGAAATTGAGCAAGACCTGATCGAACGAGCGCTACGCGAGAGCGATGGCAACGTGTCGCGCTGTGCAAAGCTCCTGCGCATGCAGCGCACGACGCTTATTGAGCGCATCAAAAAGTACAACCTGAAGATGGATGCGGCCTAGTACGCTGCAATCGTCGGGATTGAGCTTGCTCGGCAACTAAGGCGCCTCCCTTACTCCTGCCTTATTCTTTCTTTGGTTAGGGAGTTGACTGAACTCAACGCTTGTCAAAAACACGACAACCTTGGCCACCCCACCGGCAAACTCTGATGGTTAGGGTGGCAAAAAATCGCCATTGCCTTGTAACCTATTGATTTAGCTGCTAAAAAAATTTGGCACAGCTTTTGCTTTCTAGTCTGCATCGAAGAAACAACGTGATGTGAAGACTATGTACCAAGAACACCCGATTGATCTGATATGGGACGAATCGTCGCCAATGGATGCGAACGTATCGGGCATTTTGACCCGCGCCGGTTTTCGTCCTCGATCCATGGGCGCTACGGAAGTTGCACGCTACGTAAAGAGCAATGGCTTTGGCCCCTGCGTGCTGTGCATGCATCGGCGTGAGCTGCCCGACATCGAAATGATCCGCACGCTCAAGCAGCACTATGGCGGCAAAATTTATCTGGTACTGCGTGTCGATCCGTCGGATCTGGAGAGCACGGTAGCAGCCATCAAGTGCGGTGTTGACGACGTGATCGCCGACGGCACCGATCAGCAAGCCAAGTGGGAAAAAATCGCTGGTCTGGCCAAGCTTCGACTGCTGAAAAACGATTCTTACGTATTTGTGGATGAAACCAGCCAGCACCTGCTGGCGCTGGTGGAACGGGTTGGCGCGGCAGAGGTCACTGCGCTGATGAACGGGCCTACGGGTTCGGGTAAGGAGGTCTTGGCCCGGTTAACGCATGACTTTTCACCGCGACGAGATGGCCCCTTTGTGCCGGTGAACTGTGCAGCGTTGCCTGAGGCCTTGGCCGAAAGCCTGCTGTTTGGCCACGCCAAGGGCGCATTTACCGGTGCCACACGAAGCACTGAAGGTTTCTTCTCCCAAGCCCAGGGCGGCACACTGTTTTTAGATGAGATTGGCGAACTAACGCTGCCGCTACAGGCCAAGCTGCTCAGAGCCATTCAAGAAAAAGAAGTACTGCCCGTGGGCAGTTCGGAAACGCAGCGGGTAGATGTACGCATTATTGCGGCAACCAACCGCGATCTGCGGGCGGGTATCCGCGCCGGGTATTTCCGCGAAGACCTCTACTTTCGGGTGAGCACTTTCCGCATCAACGTGCCGGGTTTGTCCGCACGTCTGGACGATATCCTGCCCTTGGCGAACTATTTCTTGGTCAAGCATGGCCGCGAAGACCGAGCGCTACAGCTGTCGCCAGAGGCGTCGGCCAAATTGTTGGCCTACAGCTGGCCGGGCAACGTGCGCGAGCTTGAGAACGTGATTCAGCGCGCCATCGTACTCAGCGGTGACGGCGTTATTGCCGGTAATCACTTGGTGTTCGATGAGCCAGCCGATCACGAACTATACATTGGCGAACCCTCGGGCATGCCCGCTAGCTTCATGAACCCGGCTCATGCTTCGGGTTATGCCGGCGTAGCGGGCACCCTGCCCGGGGCTGGCAATAACGTACATGCGCTTGATGGCGCTCACGGTCAGCGGGATCGCTGGCGCGACGCCCAGGGCGCACCGACCAACCCTTTCAGTGCACATATGGCCGCCCAAAATGGCTTTGAAAGCTTGCCTGAAGAGGCGTCGGATAACACGACGGGGCTGCAAGGCGCCATGGACGCCAACGAATTTCGCATCATCGTTGACACCATTAAGAACACGCGCACCCGTCAAGAAGCAGCAGACATGCTCGGCATCAGCCAGCGCACGCTGCGCTACAAGATTGCGCGGATGCGTGAACGCGGCATTCAAATTCCTAAGCGACGGTCGGCCTAAGTTATGTCTAGCGTAAATACTCATTATCAAGCGCAGGTCGCTGACCTGCTCAGTCAAATACGCGCGCATCAGGGCGAACCCAGCAATCGTGCGGAGCTGATTAGCAGCGATACCGCGGGCTTGGATCCCACGACCCGGGCCGAAGCGCCCAGCAAGGGCAACTTCGCAACCTACATGTCTGATGCCTTTCACAACGTGAATGACGCTCAGCAGGCCAGCGCAGATTTAAAGAATGCTTATGAGCGGGGTGAAGACATTCCGCTAACAGATGTGGTGCTTTCTATGCAGAAAGCGTCTATCGGCTTCGAGGCGACATTGCAGGTACGTAACAAACTGCTCAAGGCCTACGAAGACATCAAGAACATGCCGGTTTAATGATCCGATATTGATCGTGAGAGCGAACTAAAGAGAATCCCATGGCAGAAGCAACACTAGACGCGAACCAACAGGCACTGGCACCGACAACGGGTGGCCAGGTTGCTGCTCGGCCAGCGACCCCCGCTACGACAACCACACCGGGTGGGTTGGCAGAGAATGACGGGCTCGACCAGATGGACGATATCGACAACGATACCGGCCCGCTGGCGTTTCTAAACAACCCAGATGTGCAGCGCATTTTGCCCTACATCATTGGCACCATTGCACTGGCCATTTGTATTTTGTTTTATCTTTGGGTGTCTGCGCCAACCTATCGCTCGGTATATCCGGGTATGTCAGAGTCCGACCGGCAGGAAGCCAAGGACGCTTTGGACGCCGCAGGTTTTGCGCCGCGCATAGACATCAACACCGGATCTTTGCAGATCAATGAAGAGCGCTATCACGAGGCGAGAATTTTGTTGGCCTCGCAAGACATTCCGCGCAGCGCTACCGCTGGCGGATTCGAGAATTTGCTGGAACAAGGTTCCATGACGACCAGCCGCTTCATGGAGCAGGTCAGCTACCGTGCCGCCATGGAGACCGAACTGGCTTCTTCTATTACCGAAATTGCTTCCATTCGCGGTGCTCGCGTGCATTTAGCGGAACCCCAGCAAAGTGTGTTTGTCAGAAACCAGACGCCGGCAAAGGCATCTGTGGTCGTGGTCCCGCACCCAGGTCGAGTCATCACGCCGTCGCAAATTCGCGCCATCGTGCACTTGGTGTCGTCCAGCGTGCCCTATCTGCCCGCTGAAAATGTGTCGGTTGTCGACAATACCGGCGCGCTACTCACCGACACCGAAGGCGAAAACGCCATGACGCTGACGACCGCTCAGGCCGAACACAAGCGTTCACTGGAAATGTCGTACAACCGTCGTATCGAACAGATTTTGGCCACCATTGTTGGCCTAGGAAACGTGCGTTCAGAAGTCGACGTGACACTCGACTTCACCGAAGTCGAAACCACCTACGAAGAATTTGATAAGGCTGGCGTGGGTCCGCGCACCCGCTCGGAATCGCTGGACTTCGAACAAGAAGCCGCCATCGGCGCCTCTGGTTTGCCCGGCAGCTTCTCCAATCAAGCTCCGGCATCCCCAGACTTCACCGCATCAGGCAACTTGCCGGCCAACGGCGATGCTTCGAGCACGGGTGTATCGAGCTCATCGACGACGCGTAATTACGAGCTGGATCGCGAGATTCGTTACGTCAAGCAACAGGTCGGCAGCATTGACCGCGTATCTGTCGCCGTCGTGATTAACCAAGACGCCTACATCTCACCGGCTGAGGGCGAGGCCACTGGCATCAGCGCAGAAGAACTCGAACGCTTGACCGAGGTCGTCAAGGGAGTTGTCGGCTTTAGTGAGGCGCGAGGCGATAGCGTCGCCGTGGTGCCCTCGAGTTTTGCAGTGCCCGTGGATATCGTGCCCGAAATCCCATGGTGGGAGGACGGCAGCATTGTCGATCTGATTAAGTACGGATCGAGCCTGATCCTGATATTGTTGATCCTGATCTTTGTTGCTAGGCCGATTATTCGAGCGAACATGCCTGAAGACGATGGACTGGATATACCGTTGGCATCCTTAGACGGAGAACTGTCGGATCAAGATCTGCAGATGATCAAACTCGGCGAGGGCGAGACCCTAGAAGAGATTAAGGCGAAGCTTGTACCGAAGAAATCCTCGATCCCACTGGATATGCTGAACACTGCTAACAGCTACGACGACAAGGTTGCCGTGTTACGCATGTTGGCGGCAGATGATCCGGGCCGCGTCGCAAACAGTATTAAGCGCCTCATTGAGGCCTAACCCAACACCATTGGACGATAAGCATGGCTGAAGCAAACGCAAACCCAGATCTTGATGGAGCAATGTCGCCAGAGTTGGCGCTTGAGATGGAGTCGCTCAAAACTACTGAGCGCGCGGCCTTACTCATGGTGCTACTTGGAGAGCAGCAGGCTTCTGAAATTGTTGGGTATTTAAACCCGAGAGAAGTTCAAGCGCTGGGTACCGCCATGGTTGGTGTCTCCGACGTCAGCCAAGAGGCCGTAGACCAAGTGCTGGACGAATTTATTGGGGAGCTGAAGAAACAAACGAACCTAGGAATTGGCTTGCCCGATTACATTGAAGGTGTATTGAACCGAGCACTGGGGCCAGAGCGCGCCTCATCGGTGCTTAGCCGCATTCTCCCAAGCTCGTCGAGCAAGGGTTTGGAAATTTTGTCGTGGATGACCCCACGGGCAATCTGCGACATGATCGCCGACGAGCATCCCCAGGTAATCGCCATTATCTTGTCGGTGTTAGAAGATGAGACTGCCGCCGACGTTTTAACCTTCTTACCAGCTGCCATCCGTCCCCAGGTGATTCGCCGGGTTGCCTTGCTCGATACCGTGCAGCCGAACGCCATGGCGGAACTCGAATCCGTAATGGCGAAACAGTTCGCAACGTCGACAACCTCATCCGCTTCGGTTGGCGGGGTGAAAGCGGCGGCCAACATTATGGGCAAGACCAAACTGGAGATTGAAACCTCTGTAATGACAGACATATCTGGCGAGGATGAGGATCTTGCCATGCGCATTCAGGACAACATGTTTGACTTTGAAAACTTGGTGGATCTGGACAATCGCAGTATCCAAATTCTTATGCGCACCCTGGAGCAAGAGCAGATGGCGTACGCACTCAAGGCCGCGCCAGAACCCGTGGTCGAGAAGTTTATGGCCAATATGTCTCAGCGTGCAGGCGCTATGTTCTTAGACGAGATGGAACAGATGGGCATGGTCCGCGTGACCGATGCCGAGGATGCGCAGCGCGACATCATTCGCCAAGCGCGCAAACTGCAGGATGCTGGCGAAATTATCCTAGCTTCGGCGGACGGTGGCGGTTTTGTCTAACGTTAGCCAAGGGCCAAAGTTTGTTGCGGACCCGGTGCTAAAAGCTGCCAGAGAGCGCCAAGCGTTTTCAGACTCACAGGTCCTGGCAAACCCAAGCTTCACCGCAACCGACGACTTCATAAGCGTTGTTGGTGCCAAGGCGCTAGGCGTAGCACTGGATCCAGAGACCGGACGCATGCCAAACGTTGCGGCAGACGAAGAGCCTGAGGTAGCAGTTAGCGCAGATCTTCCCGAACTCGACAGCACCGAATTCGCCAGACAGGCAGACCTAGAGCGCATTGCAGCCTTAGAAGAGCAGCTTGCGGCGCTCAGCAGCGAGCAAACGGGCGAACTCGAACGCGCCAAGGCTCAGGCTTTTTCCGAAGGTCAGGCCCAAGGACAGCTCGAGGCTAAGCAAATGCTTGAAATGGAAAGCGAGTCCAGCACGGCAGAGCGTGCCTTAGAGCTACGCGACATGGTCGGCGCGCTGGTCCACGAAGCGCAAAGGCACCTAGTCGCACACCAAGATTTATTCGATCCGCTGAAAAAACTCGCCTTAGCATTGGCGCAGCAAATCGCCCGTCGCGAGCTAACCCTGAGCGATGATGCTCTGATTGGCTTTATCGAAGAATCCTTAGCCCAAGTCGATCCCATGCAGATGGGCGAGGTCGTCATTTATGTCTCCCACGATTGGTATGAACGACTTCAACAGCCCGAGCTTGAGGATGTTTTCGCGACCTACGCGCTGCGCCGTGACGACACGCTGCAGCCTGGGTCTGTGCGGCTGGCGATACAAGACACCAGTATTGTCGATCTGATCGAACATCGCGTTGAGCAACTGGCCGAGCAATTGCTGACCCAGCTACCGCCTGAAGCACACAGCAGGGAGCTGTCTTTGCAAGAAAGCCAAAACGCTCAACAAGAACCTCAACAACCAGTGCCTTCTCTAGAAGAGGCAGAACTCGGTTCAGCGGATTTTATGCCCGCGGCCCAAGACGATGACTGGATGGCTGGTGATTTTGACGATCAAGGGTCAATCATTCAGGGCGATTATTCTGAGGTAGACGATATTTTCTTCCAGCGCCCGCCAGATGAGGATTGATCGGCGTGCCAAACCAACAACTTGCTAGTTTTCAACGTCATGTAGCCCATGCTGCGGAGCATCTACGCGCACCGCAGCCTCGAACCTATGGCGTGCTCACCCGCATTGTTGGCCTCACCATTGAGGCCAAGGGTCTAACCGCTACCGTCGGCGCGATTTGCCGAATTCTAAAATCTAACCTACGCGGCGAAATGGACGCGCTGGATAGGTCGCAATATGTCGACGCCCAAGTGGTGGGTTTTGGTAGCGGCACCATCTTTATGATGCCGCTGTGGGAAGCATCGGGTCTGCATGCGGGCGCCAAAGTCTTTTTGTTGTCCGATGCAGATACCGCCATGGTTGGCGACCATCTGCTCGGTCGCGTTGTCGATGCGCTGGGCGAACCCTTAGACGGTCTCTCGCCGATCCGCACATCCCAGCGTCAAAGCCTGCAGGGTAAGCCCATCAACCCAATGCAGCGTCAGCCCATTGATCGCGTGCTCGATGTGGGCGTGAAGGCAATCAACGCCATGTTGACCGTAGGCTGTGGGCAACGCTTGGGCCTGATCGCAGGCTCTGGCGTCGGCAAGAGTGTCTTGCTTGGCATGTTGACCAAGTTCACGTCGGCAGATGTGGTGGTGATCGGCCTCATTGGCGAGCGCGGCCGCGAAGTGAAAGAATTCATTGAGCAAATACTCGGACCCGAGGGCATGGGGCATGCCGTGGTGGTTGCGGCGCCAGCGGATAACTCGCCGCTGTTGCGTATTCGTGCGACCCATCTGGCACATCTATATGCAGAGTACTTCCGCGCCCAAGGCAAAGACGTACTGCTGCTTGTAGACAGCATGTCCAGAGTCGCCCATGCCCAACGCGAGATTGGTCTGGCCATTGGTGAACCGCCCACGTCGAAGGGCTATCCACCGTCGGTATTCAGCCTGCTGCCCAACCTCATTGAGCGCACCGGTACCGGTAGCGTCGGACAAGGCAGCATTACCGCCCTGTATACGCTGCTCGCCGAAGGCGACGATTTGCAGGATCCGGTGGTGGACTTGGCGAGAGCCTCTCTCGATGGTCAAGTGGTTCTCAGCCGAGCGCTGGCCGACGCGGCGCATTATCCCGCCATTGATTTGTCCGGTTCCATTTCACGACTGATGCCAACCATTGCAGATATTGATAATTTGAACGCTGCGAATATGTTCCGCAGACTGTGGACGCTGTATCAGCAGAACATAGATCTGATTCAGGTGGGCGCCTACGAGATGGGCACCAATCCTGATCTGGATCGCGCGATTTCCATGCGCAATGTGATGGAGGAATTTTTGCGTCAACCCATGGACGAGTTAGTCACCTTCGAAGATGCCATCGCTCAGCTACGCGAGAGCATGCGTGTCTAGCGCACTGCGTGCCTCCATTGAGCGTTGGCAGAGTATGGCCGAGGGCGTGGGCAAAGAAGCGAGCGAAGTGCAAAAAGCCCTTATACAAGTGCGCACCCAACACAGCGACTTGTGCGCAGAGCAGGAGAAGATCCGGCATATGAAGCTGGGTTATATGCAGCAGCTTAAGACCGCTGAGAATACCCAAGTTGATTTGCAGCAATCGACGCATTTGCGTCGTTTCATGGGCCAGCTGGATCGAACGACCCAAGCCATTATTGATCAGATGGCGGAGCTGCAGCGCCAGCAGCAATCCATAGCAGCACGTTTTCGTGAACTCAACAGTGAGCGCGTCAAATTTGAAACGTTAGCCGCGCGAGCGCGGGAGCAGCTCAAACACAGCATGGCGCGCAAAGAGCAAAAAGAAGCCGACATGTTAAGCGCCCAGCGTTTTGTGGCCAAAACCCGCAGCAGGCTGGGGGAGTAAAATTGCTCAAATCCCGGGCGCGTGAGCCGATTTCTGCATGAGGCAAAGCGCTGGCACGCTAATTGCTATTCCTTAAGCAAGTTTGTAACCCAGCAGCCAATGAAATGTCTGAGAATTTTCTGTCATTTATTGTCAACGCGTCACCAAAAGCCGTAGACGTCGGCTCTGACGTGCCCGCAGATACTGGTCGAGTTGCCTCCCAAGGCGCTGATTTTAATAGTGTTTTAGCCAAAGAGCAGGCCAAATCGCAGAGTCCCAAGACCGATGCGCAGCCGGCCGCCGAGGCGGATACTGCGTCGGCGGCAAAGCCGGAGGTCGATGCGGCCAACGCGCCAAGCGAAGCGGCAGCGGACCGCGAAGCGCCGGTTGCCTTGCCAAACGCTGCGGCAAACGGCAATCCCTTGCCCGAACTGTCCATACACTCGCGTGCCTTGCAGGTGGGTCGAGTCATTTTGACCACGGCAAACCCGAAAGTAAGTGAAGAGAGCTTGAGCCAGTTTGCGCGTGCCCAAGGTGGCCTCGTACCGGAATTAAAGCCGTTAGAGGCGTCGCCCTCGGCATCGGATAACCCGCTGTCGCCAGTGGGTAGTGTGCTGCAGGGACTGGTGAGCAATGATGAAGTCCCAGGCCCCGGCGTGTCCGCTCAAGTGTCCGCGAGTGTGCACTCTGATCTGCCGTCTCAGTCTCAGACTCACTCTCATATGAGGGCTGCGGTTGAGGGCAGTGCGCTCAATCCGGCGCCGCACGGTGCGCTGGATGCGCGTCAACGTTTCATGCAGCAGGCCAATTGGTCCGGCGCTACGCCTCCTGCGATGGATCCAAAAACAGCGGGTCTGAAATCTGAGTTAGATGAGATGGTGACAAAAAATTCAGACGCGCTGGCGCAGACCGGACAAACTCGCCAAACCGAACTGATGCAACAAATGAAGCAATCTAACGAGGGTACCAACCCGGAGCTTGCTCAGGCGAAAGCAACGCTGTCGACCATTCTGTCTGGGCAAGTTGAAGGCCTTGCCGATCGCGCTCTGGCTGGCGCGGAGCCGGTCGTAGAACAGGGTTCGTCCAATCCACAGCCACAGTCCCAAGGCAATCCCAGCGCACCACCCATGGCAAACGCCAACAGCACGCTGATACAAGCCCCCGCTGGCAATGCGCCGGTGAGCTTGGCCGATGCACTGTTGTCAGCAGACCCTGCGCAAATGCAGTCGCGCCTGCAGCCCTATCAGGTTTGGGCCCAGCGTTTCGGTGAGGTGTTAGCGCAGAAACTGGCGCTGGCTGTAAAAGAGGGTAACTGGATCGTGAAGCTGAACCTTAACCCGGCGGCTCTTGGCCCAGTGGGGATTGAACTGCAGGTTGGCGAGCGCGGTATCGAAGGCCAGATTGCTGCAAATGATGCTAATGTCCGTCAACTGTTAGGTGATTCTATGCCGCGCCTGCGACAGTCGCTTGAAGCGCTGGTTGGAGACGGTGCAGGCGTAAATATTGAGCTCAGCGATGATAGTGATCGCCGGGCAAAGCGTGAAGATTCTCAAGAAATTGAACTTTCTATGGATCTTTTGGCGGAAGAACTGATTCCGTCGGAACAGCAGCTGGCAAGTGGCAACATTCTTCGGGATGGCTTGAATGTTTTTGTTTAAACTGAACGACGTTTAACAGGAGTTAACAATGGCTGAGGTAGAAGAAGAAGCACCCTCAAAAGGCGGGTTGATCAAAATTATTCTGATCATACTCATCGTTCTACTGGTCGCGGTTGGATCTGCCCTGGGCGCGCTGTTTTTTACCGGCTTTTTCGATGAGAAAGAAGCCGATGCGGCGGAAGAGGCAATTGCCGAGCTCGAGGCAGAGATCGAAGGTACCGATGCGATGCAGATGCCCGAGACAGTGTCAAAAGATGTGGTCGAAGAAGAGAAATTCAAACCGACCTACAAGGACTTTCCACAGCCCTTTGTTGCCAACATTGTCGGCTCTCGCAAGGTCATGCAGGTCACCCTCGCGGTGATGACGTATTACGGCGAAAAAGTGACCACAAAGATCGATGAGCACGAGTTCGCCATTCGCTCTGCGGTGCTGGATCGCTTGCGACTGGTCAGTGAGGCAGAGCTTCGAGAAGAGAATTTCCGCCGAGATTTGCAGGAGGAGCTGGCCTTGATCATGAACGAAACGCTCGAGCAGTTCGAAAATTACAATTTCGCGGCGGTCGAATCGGTTTACTTCATTGGCTTCGTCGTCCAGTAGTCTAGGGCAGCCGTCCAACACGCACTGGCAATTTAAGAAAACCGCAATATGGCCGAAGAAAACGACAAGCTACTGACCGAAGAAGAGCTCGCCGCCATTGAGGAAATGGTGGCGACGGGTGATCTGGGTGGTGAGGGCTACAACGTTGGGGTGGCAACGGGCAATTATGACCTAACCCGCCAAGACACCAGTGTTGGGGTCAACGTCACCGCTATCGAGCAAATCAACGACCGCCTTCACCGCTTTATGCGCATTGGCCTGTTGGAAGAGCTGCGCTACAACGCAAGACTCCAGCCCGGCAGGACGGAAATCATCCGCTACGCGGATTACGTCGCAAGCACCGCCCCACCCTTGGCGGTAAACGTCACCAAGATCGATCCGCTACGCGGTGAGTGCTTGATCGTCATTCATTCCCAAGTGGTGTTCAGCTGCCTAGACAATTGGTTTGGCGGCTCGCCCAAATCTCTGACGTCAGTGGCCGCAGGGCGCATTTTTACGCCGACGGAAAACGCGGTGATCAATAAGATACGCGGCGTTATTTTTAACTCGTTGTCAGAGGCTTGGGCGCCCTTCATGCAAGTCGAGTGCTCGCTGTCGTCGTCTGAAATCAGTGCGGTCTTTGCCAACATTGCAGCAGATGACGAGATGGTGATCATGAACCGTTTCGAAACTCAGGGTGATGGTGAGGACCTCGGCTTCGTCGATGTGGTCTATCCCTATGCCAACCTAAAACAGGTGCGCGAAGTGCTGAGCACCCGAATCACCACCAGCGGCAGTGACGCCGAATCAGACGCGCGCTGGAGCGCGGATTTGTTAGACAGCATAGAGGAAGTGCCTATCGAGGGCGTGGTGAAGGCCGTAGAGCTCTCCATATCGGTGGATGAACTGTCAAACATGAAAGTGGGCGATTGGTTCCCCATACGTCCACCCGAACACGCCGAGCTGTCGGTGAATGGTTTTCCGGTCTTCAATGTTGAGGTCGGCAGTCGAGGCAATCAGGTCGCGATACAAATTGTTGAAAGCGTAATGTCAGAGGACGAAGGATGAGTGAAACCGAAGAGAACGGACAGGACGCCGGACAGCAGCCGGAAGGCGCCGCGGAACCAGCAGCCGAGCAGTCGGGCGAAAACAACATCAATCAAGACGTCATTCGCGCGATTCCGATCACGCTGTCTGTCGAGGTTGGCACCACCACGCTTAAGCTCAGAGATTTGATGCGTCTGTCTCAAGGCAGTGTGCTGGAGCTGGATCGAGGGGTCGGTGAACCCATGGAAGTGAAAATTAACGACACCGTTATTGCCAAGGGCGAGATTGTCTCGGTAGGCGATAAGCTCGGCATCAGCGTCACTGACATCGTCGCGCCGCTTGAGCGCGTGAAGCCAGCTTAATTGATGGATATGTCACCGCTACTCTCGGCGGTTCTCAGCTTCATTTTTGTCTTGGGCTTGTTGCTCGCAACCCTGTGGTTTGTGCGCACTCGCGGTATCGGCATGGGTGCTATGCAGGGCAAGAACCTGCGTGTCGTAAACTCCCTGCGTCTGGGGCCCAAACATCGCCTCGATGTGGTCGAATACGAGGGTAAGCGCTTACTTCTGGGCGTGGCCGCGAATCAAATCACGCTGCTTGATAATGAACCACTCGATAGCGCTAGCCAACACGCTAACCCAGACGATGCGGTTGAGCCAGCCGCCACGACGCAGTCCGCCCAGGGCACCTTTGCCGGTCAACTGCGCCGACTGATGCAGCCCAACAAAACGCCATAACCGGTCGAACAAAGACCGCTGATCAAGGTCGCATCGGCACGCGCTAGCGTCTCGGTCGAGATGTTCGTGTATCGAGGCTGGCTGTGGTGTTAATGGCTTGCTCGAGCAAATCACTGACTTGCGTCGCCCGCTCTGGGGTAAGCGCTGTCCCCAGCCAAACCGGTAAATTGTTGCGAATTTGAATCAGCGCCAGTGCGCTGCAGCCTTGACCTCTGGCGTCCAGCCACTGACCAACCTGAGCACTTCTTTGCGTTGGATCGTGGGTCGTTATCGCTAAACCGCGTAGATTTTGTACCAAGCAGGGCAGCACTGGCCCCGCAGTGGTAGCAATGGCGTCTTGCATTGGCGCAGTCAGCAGGCGCTCTTGGGCCGTCACTTTTTCGATGTAGTCCTGAGCATTGGTGGGCAGAGGCACGTTCGGGTCGAAACCGTTCGGTCCCAATCGATAGCTGGCGAGGGCCAGTCTGCGACGGGGCTCGGGCGAGAATGCCGCCAAGTCATCGAGCAGCTCGCGCAGATAACGCGCTCCGGCGTCGATATTGGTGCAGGGGTCAAACAGTGCTCGCCGGTCGGTGATGCCCAAGTGAGTTGCGGTGATCGGCCACTTGATCTGCATCAAACCCAGCGCGTCGGCACTGGAAACCGCATCGGGGTCCATGCTGCTTTCGACGATGGCAATGCCCATGAGCAGTGCGTCGTCGATTTGATAGCGATCAGCAGCGCTTGCGAAGCAGTCCTGATAGGGCATGGCTGCCAGCGGATCTTCGAGAGCGTTTTCGGGTGCCGCGCTTGCCGCTGCTGGTGCGACGGAATTAGCCGGGTCCTGCACAACTGCGCTCGCCACAGCTTCGGCGTTTGCAGCCCGAGACACCGGCGCAGATTCGTCTGCCAGCACCGGGCTGGCGTCGTTTAGTGCTTCTCCCCCAGTCTCTGTAGCCGCCTCGGGAGCCGCTGTTTGCGCAGTCGTCTGGTTCGCTAGGTCAGGTGCCTGTGCCGGGTCAGCGGGCGCAGCTGCACCGGCAGCTTGGTTTGCGTCGGCATTCGCTCCCTGCGCTTGGGTTCCTTGAGTTTGGGCGCGTTGCGGATATTTTTCGTCGAGAAATTCTGTGAGACCAGGCGGTATGTCGAGGTCGACCACAATGGGGTCTTCCGCTTCGGTCTCTGTTGGGGAGGTTGAGTCGGTGGGTGGGTTATCGCCGGGCAACGGATCAGTGGTGGCGGCAAAACCCACCGATGCACCCAGAGTAAACAGCATGGCCAAGCACCAGTGTCGCAAAGGGTTGCTGCCAAGCTGCATCGCCGCGCGAAAACGCCGCCCCAATGTGTTCATGAATAGGCCAACCTTGTTGCTGTTTGTTTTTGGTGGACAATTGGCATGGTAGACAATCCGCGGCCAAAAGCGACTGCAAATGCCGTTGTCGAGAAATCGACGAAAACAAAGCGGCAAAGGGTCAATTTCGCGCCATGAGCGGCAAAAAGTCGCCATATGGCGCTAACTCATTGAAATTAAACAACAATAAAGGTGGCATGCTCTTTGCTTTCTAGGTGACATGAATCGATAAATCGCGTGGCCGCTGGGCCTCGTTTGACTTGATGAAAGGTCGCATGAAAGAAATTTGTACAAGCTCAGGCGTTCGAACGCTGATGGCACTGGTGATGACCTTATTAGGCTGCCTGCTACCTCAGCTAGGGTTTGCTGAGGGCATTCCGGCGCTGAAGGTGCTCGAAGGCAACGATGGCGGCACCGAATACAGTCTGTCGCTACAGCTCATCATTGTGATGACCCTGCTCAGCTTGCTGCCGTCCATTTTGATTTTGATGACCTCCTTTACCCGCATCATTATCGTGCTGTCCCTGCTCAGACAGGCCATGGGTACTGCGCAAACGCCGCCGAATCAGGTACTGATCGGCATCGCTCTATTTCTCACCCTGTTCATCATGAACCCCATTTTGCAGACCATCTACGATGATGCGTTGGAGCCGGTACAAAACGAAGAAATCTCCTTTAACGAGGGTTTAGATCGAGCGCGAGTGCCGCTGCAGCAGTTCATGCTGGGTCAAACCCGCGAGAAAGACATGGTGTTGTTCATGGAAATGTCCGACACCGACCCGGTGGAAGATGTGGCTGACCTGCCCTTGAGCGTGTTGGTACCGGCCTTCATCACATCGGAACTCAAGACCGCTTTCACCATCGGCTTTTTGATCTATATACCGTTCATCATCATCGACTTGGTGGTCGCCAGCGTACTGATGTCCATGGGTATGATGATGTTGTCGCCCATGATGATCTCGATGCCGTTCAAGCTGCTCTTGTTCGTGCTGGTTGACGGCTGGGGGCTGGTTACCGGCTCCCTTGTCGCCACGTATATGACTTAGGGGGCGGCATGGATACTTCGCTTGTCATGGATATCGCCTTGGATTCTCTCAAGGTCACCATTTTGGTAGCGGCGCCTATTTTGGCGGCTGCCCTCATCTCGGGCCTACTGGTCGGTATTATTCAGGCGGCGACCTCAATTCAGGAAATGACCCTCAGCTTTATTCCTAAGCTGGCGGTCATGGTGCTTTCGTTGGTGGTGTTCGGTGAATGGCAGATCGCTGTGTTGGCCGAATATTTCAACGATATCTTTGAACGCGTCAGAACGATCACGCTGTAGCGCCATGACGTTCTTTGTTGCCGAAATCGTCGAAATGTTCCAGACCTTTATCTGGCCATTTGTGCGCATCACCGCGCTCATGATTACGGCGCCGATTTTTTCTCAGCGCGCGCTGAATTTGCGCGTACGCATCGTCACGGGTTTTGTTTTGACCTGGATGATCTATCCCTTTATCGACATTCCGCAGGTTGATCCGTTCAGCATCGGGGCCATTTACGGCCTGTTCAACGAGATCACCGTTGGCGCCCTCATGGGCTTTACCCTGCAGATTGTCAGCGCCGCCATCGTCGTCAGCGGTCACGCGGTGTCCTCCAGTATGGGCCTAGGCATGGCCAACATGATGGATCCCAATTTGGGCAACGTGCCGACGCTGTCGCAATTTCTGCTGATCATCGGCCTACTGGTTTTTTTGAGCCTTGGCGGACACCTCGTGTCCATCAGCATTCTGGTGCAGAGTTTTAGCGCCATTCCCGTGGGCAGCGGATTGCTCAGCACCGAGGCGATCTCAGGTTTTATCGCCTTTTCCTCTCAAGTGTTTATCGGCGCCATCATCATGGTGCTGCCCATCATGTTAGGTCTGCTCATGATCAATGGCTGTTTGGGGGTTATTTCCCGAGCATCCCCTAGCCTCAACGTGTTTGCCGTGGGCTTTCCAGCGCTAATCCCCATCGGGTTCGGCATGGTGCTGCTCAGCATGGTGACCATTATCGGCAAGATGGAAGGGCTGTGGTATCAGGCCTTTCAAACCCTCAATGAAAATATGTTGGGCTTGTAATGGCTGAAGAATCACAAGACGACAAAACAGAAGAACCCACCGCGCGGCGCCTGGAAAAAGCCAAGGAAGATGGCCAGGTGTTGCGCTCACAGGATATGACCATTGCAGCAGTCACCTGCACCGTGATCGCGAGCCTGTACTTGGGCGGTTTTTGGATGGGGCCGCGCTTCGTCGATACGTTCACCGAAGCGCTGACCATACCCGCCAACTATGCCTTTGAAGAAAATCTGGCCTTGAATCGACTGTCGATTCTCTCGATGGACAGCTTTATCACGGTCATACCGGTGTTTGCCTTGGCCATTGTTGCGGCCATCGGCTCAGCGACCGCCTTAGGCGGCTTCGTGTTTTCCGCCAAAGCCTTTGCGCCGAAAGCCAGCAAACTGAATCCGATTAAGGGCATGAGTCGTATTTTTGGTCTCAAGGCACTGGTAGAACTTGGTAAGGCCCTAGCGAAATTCTCGCTGGTTGCCTCTATTGGTGGTTCCTATCTGTACTTCAATTTGGACTCGATCCTGAAAATTGGCGATAGCCCAATCAATCTCGCCATCGCTGCAAGCGTCGAAACCGTTTTGTTAGGCGCATTGGTGGCCACTGTCGCGCTGGTGATTATCGCCATGATCGACGTGCCCTATCAGCGCTATGAGTTCATCAAAAAACTCAAAATGACCAAGCAAGAAATCAAAGATGAGATGAAAGAGGTTGAAGGTCAGCCTGAGGTGAAGCAGCGTATTCGTGCCAAGCAGCGCGAAATGGCGCAGCAGCGGCAGCTCGATGACGTACCCGGTGCCGACGTCGTGATTACCAACCCGCAACACTTTGCCGTGGCCCTCGTCTATGAAATGGACAAAGAGGAAGCCCCCAGGGTGGTGGCCAAGGGCAAGAACTTTATGGCCGCGCGTATCCGCGAAAGCGCCAACGACAACGCGGTCGAGATCTTTGAGGCGCCCTTGTTGGCTCGTGCGCTGTATTTCACCTGCGATGTGGGTATGTACATACCGTCGGGGTTATTCCACGCCGTCGCCCAGGTCATCGCCTACGTCTATGGACTGAACTCCGTCACCCCAGGCGGACAGCGAGTTGTTAAACCCAAGCCCCAAGTGCCCGAAGACCTAGTCTTCGACGAAAGCGGTCGACGCCAACAGGGCTCGGCTGATGGGCAGGCGCTAGAACTATGAACACATTAATGGAACGCCAAGGAAAGATACGATGATCCCGTTAAAGGAAGAACCGACCCTCAACGCAGCTCTATGCTTTAGCGAAGAAGACGCGCAAACCCTGCTGGGGTGCCAGGCGTCACTCGCGCACGCCGGTAACGTCGTCATAGCGTCGGCTCGGCACGAGAATTTGCTCGCCCACTACACGCGCACCATATTGGCCGAGATCAACAAGGCGTCAGGGTTGGCCGATGCCAAGGTTGCCATTCGCAAAATGCCGAAGAGCAGCGATGGTTTGTTGGAGCGGCTCAACGCGCACCTCGCCGCCATGGATATTGCGGCCCTGCAAGCCAAGCGTATCGTCAAAACGCGGGAGATATGGCTCTACGAGCTGCCCGGACCTGCGCAGTCTGAACTGCTGCAAATGGCGGCGAACATGGTGAAACAGTTCAAGGCTGCGGGGGTTGCGATCATTGTGCACTCGCGTCAGGCCCGACCCGAGTCACCGCACCTGCAAAAACTTGCCGAGCGCCTTAGAGCCCAACACGTGGTCTTTCAAACACCCAGCGAAGCCCAGTGCCAAGCCTTGGCGGAAGCCGCCAAGGGTCGACCCGAGGCGGGACAAATTCAGCAGTTGATTCGATCCCTTGGCGTGACGGTTGAATACGATGAGAGCGCGAATCTGTCAGAGCTGCCAGCGGCTTCGGATTTGTCCAAGCTAATGCGCAGGGCCGAGCAAATGCTGCCGGCGCGTGAACAGGCACAGGCGTTGGACAGTTCTGCAGCGGCGGCCCTTCCATCGACGAACAAGAAAACCCTGCAGGCGCCAAAACCGCCCATCAGTGGTGTCTCCAACACTCGCGTGCTGGCCTGCTCAGGCATTGCCTGCCTGCTGATTGTCGGCCTGTATTTCAGTCCTAACGCAGATTTTTTCCGCTGGGCGGGTTCAACCACGAGCGCGCTAACCAGTAGCGCCAGTGCGTGGTTGAGTGAGCAAGTGGCTGCGCCGCAGACGACACCGGCGGCAATACCGAATGTCCAAGCAGATGCACAAGGCGAACAGGGAAGCCGGGTTAATGTGCCGATTGCCAAACCTGATCTGGCAGCGCCGCAAATCGCGGCAGCCAATGTAGCTAAGTCAAATACGCCGCTACCCAACAACGCAGCGACAAGCGCGCAACAGCCGCAAACTGCTGCGGGGCCTCAGGTGGTTGATGCAGAGGAAGGCTTG
>ERZ802821.552-NODE-552-length-20953-cov-55.9728_pt1 | contig 20953 bp, 18 predicted proteins | sample MGYA00345648_ERZ802821 | MGnify/ENA primary metagenome ERZ802821 (study PRJEB30503, sample SAMEA104212357) | marine metagenome | biome: Westerlies Biome; feature: [SRF] surface water layer (ENVO:00010504) within the epipelagic zone...; material: water... | reverse complement strand
TTGCCACAAGCACGAATGAAAGCCGCTGGCCTCGCGTTAAAGACTTATTTGAATCTGTGATTACATCGTTTACATTGTTGATCTGACAAGTCTCTTCAACTGTGGAAAGGACTTAGCCTTTGAACATTGACGATAACCTCTTGATGTTCAAAGGCAAGATTGTTGTTATTCATTCTGGAAACATTTACTTGTAGGCCTATTCAAAACAATATTTTGAAGCGCTTGCTGCTGGATTCGCTCGCATCAACTCCCTTTGTTGTCTGCTGCGCAGGCCATTGTGTATCGAGATAACTCACTCCATTTTTATAAAAAGGACGGGCTTTGAGTCGATCTGTTTGGAGATCTGTTGTTCCCATGGTGGTGATTAATTTACCCAACTCCATAGGGCCAAGATCTGTTTCAAGATTACGTCCAGCTGCTGTGAGCAGGGCTGGTAGACGGATGAGATGCTGAGGTTGGATGAGTTTATTGAACAGACTTTTGAGCACGAGTTGTTGTCTATCAAGTCGTCCTAAATCACCCTTTCCATCGTGGCGCCAGCGCAGAAACCCTTCGAGCTCACGGCCTTTGAGGACCTGGCGCCCTGGTTGAAGATCGATCAGTAATCCTTGGCTTTTGTCTTGGTAGTAGAGGCGTTTTGGTACATCAACCTCTAGACCTCCAAGTAAATCACTAATAGTACGAATTCCTTTTAGATTAACCAATATATGATGATTGATCGGACGCCCCATGAGCCGTGTTAGTTCTGTTTTAACAGCATCTGGACCGCCTCTGGCATGGAGTGCATTGGCCTTCATGGGCCCAAAGCTGCGCGAATCGATATAGCTGTCTCTTGGGACTTGAATGATAGAAGTTTCGCCGTTTTCAATGCTCAGGATGAAAATAGTGTCTGTATTGCCGCCTCCAGCATCCATTCCGAGAACCACGATATTCTCATCATCAAAGATCGACCAGCCTTTAAATGGGTTGCTGATTGAGGTCAGCGTGGGGAGCTCTGTTGATGGAATGAGAGATCGGCTGAGAGGTATCGATAGCAGCAATCCACCAAAGAGTCCAAGCACTGCTGCTGTGAGCAGGGATTTTTTATTTGGATTCCTTTGGACGTTCATCTACAAATCTTAGGTCTGTTCCTGCAACTGTTGGATTGTGTTGATGTTTGTGTGGTGAGAACCATGATTAGGTGAGTGGATCGCTGATCATTAGGGCCGGACAGGCCAACTGATGCACCAAATTGCTCGTGCGATCACTGGCTGGAATGGGGAGTCCGGCGACCCGCCGCCGTTGTGATCGCAAGATCACGAGATCTTGGTTTTTGCTGAACCAGTGGATTTTCGAATCGATGCCAGGTCCCTGCAGCAGTTTGATTTGAACTTGATGGCTGGCGATGTTACGTGGACACCAACTCATTAGTTGTTGCTCCATCCAGGATCGTTCGTGTCGGTTAAAGCGTGGATCATGGATGTGCAGAAGACTGATGATGGTAGATGTTGGGTCTGGTGCGGTGGATAGGAGCCGTAGGGCGAGTTCAAATTGTTCGCGTGCACTCGCCGATAGATCTTTAATTGGAACCAGGATTTGGTTGAGATCATTGAGTTCTCGCCGCCCAAGATTGGCCACCACCACGGGGCAATGCGCGGTTCGGCAGACTCCGTCGACCAGGTCTCCAAGGAGCCATTTGCGTAGAGGGTCAGGGCGTCCTGCTCCGATCAACAGCAGATCGGCTCCCTCCTCTAAAGCGCTTCGGCTCATGCCCGCAGCGATGTCGTCATCCACGCGCAATAGACAACGGGTGGTTGCAGTAAGGCCCTCTGCGTTGGTTGCCGCCTGATTCAGCCTGGTTCTCGCTGCCGACAGGGCTCGATTTAAGCCACCGCGCGCCTCCTCGAGGCTTGGACTCACCAGTGCGAGGGGCAGGAGTTGTCCGTTGTGTTCGCCCTCTCCCTGGGAGAGTCGGGCAGCCAGCTTCAGCAGGCTCAACTCGGTGTCTGGATTGGCAACTGGTACCAACACTTTCAGGGGGCGGCGTACCACCTCTCCGGGGACCTCCTGATCTTCATCGAGTCCTGTTGTGCCGTATGGGGAGCGCTCATTCGGTTCCATGAGGGCCACGACGGAGCGTGTGGTGAGGGTTGGACCGAGCGTTGCCGTCACAACCATCACGGCAAGAACGGCGTTCAGAACTGTGCTGTCGAGTAAGCCGGCCTGAAATCCAATGAACGCGGTTGCAAGCGTGGCCGCCACCTTGGGCATGGCGAGTGACCACATCAGCAGGATTTGATTGGGGCTGTAGCGGAACCAGCGCCCAGCAATCACTGCAGCAAGTGCCTTGCATCCCAAAGCTCCAGTGAGCATTAGGGCTGTGAACTCAATGTTGCTGATGCTGTCGGCGAGGCTGCCGAGATCGAGCAGCAGTCCCAAATGAATGAAGAAAATGGGGATGAATAAGGCTCCCCCTACAAAGATCACTTGCTCTTTGACCTTGCCTTCTGGAAGGACAGAATTCACTGCGAGCCCAGCCAGAAAAGCGCCCACGATTTTTTCCACCCCTGCAAGTTCAGCGCCGAGGGAGGCCACAAACAAGGTGAGTAACACCGCCAGAAACACCCGGTTTTCATCGATGACGTTGCGCATCCATAGATGCCGCCCAATCATTCGAATGCCCAAGACGACGAGACAAGCAAACACGCTGATGCTGATGAGCAGCGCCGTAAAGCTGCTCGGTGTCAGGTTTCCCTTGCCCAGCCCTAGGGCTACAGCGAGCAATAACAGCGCTGCAATGTCGGTGAAGATCGTGCTTCCAACGCTCACGATCACGGATTCGTCACGCTGAGCTCCGTAACTCCTCACGATCGGATACCCGAGCGGGGTGTGCGTTGCCATCAGGGCTCCTAATAGGAGACTGGGCACTAAGGGGAAGCCAAAGATCTGGCCGATCCCGAACCCTGTTCCAACTCCGAGCACAAAGATCAGGGCCCCAAATGTCACGGAGCGTCTTTTGACCCTGTTGAACTCTTCGAGGTCGATTTCCAGCCCAACTGTGAACAGTAAATAGATGGCTCCGATATCGGAGAGAAGGGTGATCGTTTCACTTTTGGCATCGATCCAATGCAACACATGGGGACCAACCAGGACGCCAGCGGCTAAGAGTCCGACAAGATCAGGAAGCCTTAACCGTCTTGTTAAGGGCGGAATTAAGACGCTGATCGCAACAAGCTGGGCAAAAATGCCCAGTGGATGATGCATCAGGTGGGACAGCGAAGCAGCCATCGGTGAACTCTTGGATGAAACGTTTTGGCGTTAAAGGCTCAGCGCTTCGCCACTGCGTAAGCCAGCTTGAACCCGCCAGAGGTCGGCGTAAGCGCCTGGTTTGTGCAGAAGTTGATCATGGGTGCCCTGTTCCACAATGCGTCCAGCATCCATCACAATGATTTGATCGGCATGTCGCACGGTGCTGAGTCGATGCGCAATAACCAGTGTGGTCCGATTCGCGGTGATGCGCATGAGCGAACGCTGAATCGCGGCCTCTGTTTCATTGTCAACAGCCGCCGTTGCTTCATCGAGGATCAATACGGGTACGTTTTTTAAAATGGCTCTTGCCAGGGCGATTCGTTGGCGTTGACCACCAGACAAACGCTGACCACGTTCCCCTACAACCGTGTCAAATTCTTGAGGTAGGGCTTGAATAAAGGCTAGGGCTTCAGCTTGTTCTGCTGCCCAAATAACGGACGAACTGGATGCTTGTGAAGATCCGTAGGCAATATTTTCGGCGACGCTTCCATGGAAGAGGTACACGTCTTGACTCACGAGGGCAATGCAGCGACGAAGATCTTGCAGATGAAGCGACGCAATCGGGTGGTCGTCAAGAACAATCCTGCCGCTACTAAGCGGATAGAGCCTCAGTAGTAATTTGACCAGTGAACTTTTACCTGAACCTGTAGCACCCACAATGCCAATTGTTTGTCCTGCCTTAACCCTTAGGTTGAACTTGTTGAGCAGTGGTTCGCGATCTTTATAGGAAAAGCAAACGTCTTCATACCTTATTTCTCCTTTGATATCACTTGGGCTGAGGCGAGTGTTTCCGCTGGCGATCTGAATCGGTGTGTCGATGAGATCGAGAACGCGTTGTGTGGAGGCCATCGATCGTTGGTAATCATCCAAGGTTCGTCCCAACGTGGTGAGTGGCCAGAGCAGTCGCTGCGTAATGAAAACCAAAAAGCTGTAGGTTCCTACGGCGATGACTCCTTTCCAGGCTTGAATGCCTCCGATCAGAAGAATCGCTAAAAAGGCAAATAAGATCGCAAAGCGAATCAGGGGGATGAAGGCGGCAGAGATTCGAATTGCCTGGCGATTGCATTGTCGGTAGGCATCACTCGCTGTACGAAGTTGTTCGAGTTCCCAGGCTTCAGTTGCAAAGCTTTTGATGGTGAGCATCCCACCAAGATTGTTAGACAGTCGGGAGGCGAGATCTCCAGCTCTTTGGCGGACATCGCGATATCGCGGAGCGAGGCGACGTTGAAAATTGAGTGATCCCATAAGGATGATTGGGATCGGTAGAAATGCGAAGAGTGCCACTCCTGGCGCCAGGAGTGCCATGGCGCCACCGACAAGTAGAACGGTGGTCACCAATTGCAGGATTTCGTTGGCGCCACGTTCAAGAAAGCGTTCGAGCTGATGGATGTCATCACCAAGAACGGTGAGTAGGCGCCCAGTGCTATCTCGCTCAAAGAAATCCATCTCAAGCTTTTGGAGATGGTCATAGGCTTCCAATCTCAGACTGTGTTGCGTGGTTTGTGCAAGATTGCGCCACAAAACGCCGTAGAGATATTCAAAGAGTGATTCTGCTGTCCAGACCAGGAAGGACAGCACCGCAAGCACGATGAGTTGGCTTGGCACTGTTGTGGCACCCAAGGCTGCAAGCCACGATGAATCCTGTCGCACCACAACATCAACGGCCAGGCCGATCAGAACAGGAGGAAGTAAATCAAAGACTTTGTTGATGATCGAGCAGCTCACCGCCATCCATACCCGTCTTTTGTAGGGCTGGAGATGGTTCAGAAGCCTCGGCAGGGCAGGCTTTATGCGTCTATGTGGGATTGGATCGGCCATCATCTATGGCAAGACGCTCTATTCAAGCGTTGTGTTGCCCAACAGCGTCAAATCTCCTGAAACGGTGTAGACCAGAAATAGAGATCGAGGAACTGTATGACTCGTTCAAGAGCGTTCAATCGTTTTCATCGCTTCTTAGCGCGGAAGCATCGTGATGAAGTACGGAATTCAGCTTCTGTTTTGCCTGCTGACGAAACAAGACCTATCGATCACATTCAAAAATTGATCGAGCGCCGTTTCGCCTTGGATGACAGGCTTGAAATGGAGGAGACGGCTCGATGAACTGTCTCCTCCGCTGGGATCACCAGCGGTTGCCGCCGCCGTAACCGCCGCCGCCGCCGTCGTTGCCGCCGCGGCCACCGCCACCGCCACCGCCGCCAGTGCGCTCACGTGGGGTTGCTTTGTTGACGCGGATCATGCGACCCATCCACTCCACGTTCTGGAGGTCGTCGATGGCTTTTTGCTCATCTTCGTCTGTCGCCATTTCAACGAAGCCAAAGCCGCGTTTGCGACCTGTTTCGCGATCGAGAGGAAGACTTGCGCTCTTAACCTCTCCGTATTGACCGAATAGATCGAGAAGATCTTCCTGTTCTGCCTGAAAAGACAGATTGCCGATGTAGATGGTCATTTCCTGAGGGGACCGTTGGACATTTGATCAGAGAAGTTTTGGTCCGAAAAGGAAAGTCCTTGATGCTGAAGCCGGAGAGCTGAAGCTTGGGGGAGCGAGCCGATCAGAGCCGAACATGAAGCTGATGCCTCACCACGCTACAGGCTTGCCTGGTTCAATATCTCAACATTCGAAGAGAAAATCGAAAAGTTTCATTTTTCTCGATCTTCTTTTCGATCATCAGGAGATCCTGACGATGCGCAGCATGTTTTTTCCCTAATCAAAGGTTTGCTGATCGAATCAGACCTGGCCAGAGGTGAACGAGTTCTTAGCTAGCTCGTCAACGACTCGTCAGCGACACTGTCGTGGTCAGAGCAGCTCGACTGTGCTGGACTTCACTGTGTTTTTAGGAGAGGCTCGTACTTCTCGGCAGCACGTTCTTTGCAGATTTTTTGGGCTTGAATAATGAAAGCAATGCCTTTCCCATTCATCTCTTTGGAGAAGCATGAACAGGTGAAATCACCCATGCCTTCGGGAAGAGTTAGTCCAGCTTGAGACATTGCTGCCGTGACACTTGCCATGCAGAACTTTTTGATTTCTGCCGAATCATCCGCAGCTTGCGCCAGCGATCCAGCGGTTGTGATCAGCATGGGTGTTAAGCAGAGGCTGATCACAAACCGGAGACGATGACTCAAGAGTTAGGAATCCTTGCGGATTTGAAGCTCCTGGTTCATCACTTTGAGCTGGCGAAGAGAATTAAAGACATTCTCTGGCATGCCTTTGGGAAGGTCTACAAGGCTGTGCGTTTCAAAGATCTGAATCCGACCAATCATGCGTCCTTCCAGTCCTGATTCATTGGCAATCGCCCCAACCAGGTTGCCCGGTTTCACGCGATCGCGATGACCGACTTCAACCCTGAATCGCTCCATGTCCTCTTCTGGCTGGCGTGAGGCACGCTCCGGTCTCCTGCCGCGGTCGTTGCCTCGATCTCCGCGTCGGTCATCGCGTCGGTCGTTGCGCAAGGGAGCTTTCAGCCAGTTTTCATCGCCTTGGACCAACAGCGGGCCTTCACCAATGGCCAACCTCATCGCGGCCAGAGTGAGTTGTCCGGGCTCTACCTCGAGCTCTTGGGCCACTCTTTGGATGAGTTCCTGAAGCAGTGCGGTCTCTTCCTCTGGTTTGTTTTCGCTGGTGGCTTCAGCGCTGAGGCGGGTGCGAAGACGGTCAAGACGACTCTGGTTGATTTCGGCATTGCTAGGGATGTCCATCGGTTCAATGGCCTGTCCCACGGCGCGTTCGAGATTGCCGACGAACCTCCGCTCCCTAGGTGTGATGAACAGGATGGCTTCCCCGCTGCGTCCAGCTCGGCCAGTACGACCGATGCGGTGCACGTAAGCCTCGCTATCGAATGGCATGTCGTAGTTGATCACAAGACCAATGCGGTCAACGTCGAGACCACGAGCTGCGACATCGGTGGCAACCAGAATGTTGACGGTTCCTTTGCGCAGACGTTCCACGGTGCGCTCCCGTTGATTTTGAGGCACGTCTCCGTTGAGCACAGCCACGTCGTGACCGGCGGCTTCCAGGGATTCCGCAACCGTGAGTGTGATGGCTTTGGTTCGCGCAAAAATAATTACCCCTTCGCCCGTCACCGCTTCAAGGACACGGTTAAGTGCTTCGATCTTGTGAGAGTTCTGCATGGTGATGCAGCGATGACGGATCCGGCGTGCCTCTTTGTCCTTCGTCTTGATCGTGATTTCTGCAGGTTCACGCAAGTAGCGCTTGGAAAGCCTGCGGATTTCGTTCGGCATCGTCGCTGAAAACAGCACGACCTGACGTTCTTCCGGTAATTGCTCGAGGATCCATTCGACGTCGTCGATGAAACCCATACGCAGCATTTCATCGGCTTCGTCTAATACCAGGCTGCGCAATCCGCTTGTATTCAGCGTTCCTTGGCGCATGTGATCCATCACGCGTCCTGGAGTACCAACCACCACGTCAACGCCACGCCTTAACGCGTTGATTTGGGATCGGAAATCGGACCCTCCATAGATCGCCAGCACGTTGAGGTGGGGATGCCCAGCGGAATACGCCTTGAATGCTTCCGCCACTTGCATCGCCAGTTCACGGGTTGGTGCCAGTACAAGCACGCTTGGGAGCGGGCTATCGCCTTGCAATCTCTCCAGCAAAGGCAGAGCGAAGGCGGCGGTTTTCCCCGTGCCTGTTTGCGCTTGGCCCACGAGATCGCGTCCCAGCATCAACTCTGGGATGGCCGCCTTTTGGATCGGTGAAGGTTCCTTGTATCCCTTGTCAGCAAGGGTTTTGAGGAGTGCGTCACTGAAGCCGAATTCCGAGAATCCCGAGGGGGGTTCTGGCTCTTCGACGGTTTCAATCACTGTTGTAAAGACCTCTTCGGTGGTCTCCGCTGCGGTGCTCTCGGAAATCTCAGACATGCTGAGATCCACGGAACAGGACCCTGAGTCCTGAGCTGGTGTATTGGTCATTCTTGAAAGGCAATTGCCTGATTAATCCTTTAAATCAGGCTTGCAACGTCCAATCGGCCTGAACCGCGCTGTATTGCTTGCCTTTCGATTAAAGGTTGAAGATTTATCTTAACACTCTGCCGAAGTCATCCTCTAAGCGTTCGATATCGCTTTCTTCGAGGATCGAGCCATGCTGGACCTCAATGATCATTAGGTCGCCATCTCCACCGAAAGCACGGTGGACGGCTCCCTTGGGAATATGCAGCGTGTCTCCGGCTGAGACCTTCGACCATTGACCTTGGCAAAACAGCTCCCCGCTTCCTTGGGCCACCGTCCAGTTTTCGCTGCGATGTTGATGGCGTTGAAGGCTCAAACGTTGCCCTTGCTGAATCAGCAATCGCTTCAGCTTGTAACCCGGGCCACTGCCTAAATCCTCGTACCAACCCCAAGGACGGATCACTCTCTCGGTCTCCCTCACCTACTCATCCACGATTTTGCTTTGATCCTCAGGATGCCGAGATCCTGTTGAGCGGCCTAGATCCAACGCCGTTGGATCTGCAAATAAAAGCAGTTGCTGTTTGGCGCGTGTCATAGCTGTGTAAAGAAGCGAGCTGCTTTGGCGATCGTCGAGGGCAGGCCAGAGCAGTAGCACTTTGTCCATTTCACAGCCCTGAGCTTTGTGAATGGTGAGTGCCAGAGCTGGCTCTAAGTGCCGAAGACGGGCTGGATGCAAAAGCGCATGCCGGCTTTCTCCAGAGGGGTCGCTGCTGAGAAAAAGAGCCCGTTGATGCGCCCCCTCTCCGACCATGACCCCAAGATCTCCATTGGCGAGTCCGAGTTCCGGCTGATTTTCACTGCAAAGCACTGGCAAACCAGAGGGCCAGCGTTGCGGTTCAGAGCCATCAAGCAACCGTTGATGGACGGCATCAACACCCCATGGCCCGCGTCGACGCGGGCAAAGCACCATCAAGGCGTCAAGCATGCGCAGAAGGTCCTGGGCTTGTTGTTGATGGGGTTGCCCATGGGCGTCGATCTCTAAAGCGCTTGCTCTCGCCTTGAGATGGTCAAGATGCTGGATGAGTGCGGCATGCACAGCCTCAGGAAGCTGTTTTGTTTTGAGGTAATCAACGCTGATGTTTGAGGTTTTAGGCAGCGAGCTGAGTTGGGACCAGAACGGCTTCAGGCCTTGATCACGGAGCAGTGCACTCATCTGAGCGAGGGCACCTCGATTGCGATACACCTTCGTGAGGGTGATGGCCCCATCGTTGAAGCGCCTGTTTTGAGCCGGTTCCTGGAGATGCTGCCAGACGGCTCCTGCACCAATCGGTGGCAGCTGAGCGCTGTCTCCAACCAGGACCAGTTGGCAATGGCTTGGCAGAGCACTCAACAGGGCACGGCCTAGCTCCAAGTCCACCATCGACATTTCATCGACGATGAGCAGGTCCAAAGGCAGCGGGTTGCGTCGGTGACGGCCAAAGCCTCCAGGGCGGGCCTCCAGCAAGCGATGAAGAGTGGTGCAGGGCAAGGATGCGGTTTTTGGGTGGCTGCGAATGGCGTCCTGGAGGCGACGTGCGGCCTTGCCTGTGGGAGCGGCTAGCCGAGCCCGAAGCTTGGGTTGATTCTCAAAAGCGCGGAGCAGCATGTGCAGCACCGTGCTGGTTTTACCGGTTCCGGGTCCGCCGCTGAGCAGAACCACGCCGTAGTGATCGATGGCATGGACAGCCGATTGCTGCTCCGGACTGAGATCGTTGGTCTTGGTTCGGCGGCTGGACGTGGAGCCGTGGGGTGTGGCATGGATTGGAGCCTGGAAACAGCGGCGCTGAAGTTCGAGTTCGAGCTCTTGCATGGCTCCATGCCAGCGCCGCCAGGACAGGGTGTTGTTGCTCAGAACCAAAACGGATTGGTCACCCTCCAGCCATCCACTGGCCACTAAGGCTTCACGGTGAACCCTGGGCCAGCCATCACTTTCAATCCCCTCTGGAACCTCGGCTTCATCGTGGAGTTGAAGGGAGATGTCACCTCGGCTAAGGGCAAGGGTGAGTGCACGCACGATCTCGAGGAGCGGTGCACTGCTTTGCTCCGGCGGCATGCGCCGCTGAAGCGTGGCGAGCAATCCACGCTCAAGGGCAAAGAGAGCATCCGTCGCTGCAGATTTCATGACGACAGCCCCTCAAGCCATTGGTCCAGACGGCGGATTCGCGTCAAAGGTGCAGGCTCGATCACCACCCCAGAGCCTCCTTCGGGGCTGATGCCCCTCAGAAACACATAGGCGTAACCACCGAGGTGGCGGTCTGGGTTGTAACCATCGAGCCTCCAGCGCAGGTAGCGATCCAGGGCCAAAAGGTAGAGATGGGCTTGGAGTGGATAGTGATGGGAGAGCATTTGCTCCTCCATCGCGGCTTGGCTGTAGTGCCGAGGGCCACAGGCGATGCCACGGCCAGAGTCGTCCCGTTCACCAATCCAATTGCTTTTCCAATCCGCTACCCACCACCGGGCTGTGGCGGGATCATCCCCATCGGTGAACACCAGATCGATCGATCCCGTCAGAAACCCCCGACTGCAAATGTCCAATTGGCGCAGGCTTTGCGCGTAGTTCTTCCCAAAGCGGTGGTCGTTGTCGGCTTCGAAGGCATGGGCTAAACCAGCGGAGCGCACTGGATCGCCTTGCTGGGCAACGGGCAGATCAAAGCTGAGTTCATGAAGACGCCGTCCTACGTCCAAATCGGACAGCTTCAAGTCTTTGAGAGGGCCGCCAAGGGGTGCGGTCAGCACAGTATTGAGCGCTGAGATCACGGCATCGCCATGCTCGAGGTCGATTCCGGCTCGGCCGAGCTCTTCAGCCACCACCACCTGATTGGGAGCTTGGTCTGCAGGGCCTTGAAAGCTCACCTGTTCAAGGATTCTGTGCAGACAATCGCCAGCTCCCGGACCTTTCGGGAACTCTGCAAGAGGACCATTCTGGTTGGCTGAATCCAGCTGGCTTCCTGGAGCTTCGCTGTTGGCTACGGCATCGGTGTCGACTACAGCGTCGGTGTCGACTACAGCATCGATGTCGCGCCCCTCTTCGAGATTGCGTGGATCAGCAGGAGCCGGTTTGTGATGTCCATTTTGAGAGGAGATCCAGGCGGAGTAGCTGCTCCGACCCCAGCTGCGGTCGAGGCTGCGTTGAGGAACGTCCGACAGCTGCAAGGTCTCGAGCCTCGGAGCTGGACGCCAGAAATGTAGGCGTGTGTTTTCTGGTGGTAAGTGGAGACTCGCGAGGGGGGCGTCGAGCCTGGAGAGCTCCGTCATCCAGCTGGCCAAAGGATTGGCGTCCTGTCCAGCAGCGGCGACCCAAAACACCACGAGATGGCGCTGCGCGCGCGATAAGGCCACGTAGGCCAGCCGCTCTGCTTCTGCAGCACTGTCGAGTTGATCTCGTTCAGCGGCCTTGTATCCATGGCCCCAATGGGGGTTGAGAGCCACTTGCCAGGTCCCTTCTGGATCGTTGGGAGGGTTTCGCCAAAGAGGGCCTTTGCGATCAGCTGGTGCTTGCCACAAATAGGGGCAGATCACTACGGGGTATTGCAGGCCTTTGCTTCGGTGCACGGTGACAACGGCCACCGCGCTTTCCGCTAAATCGCTGTGGGGCTGCCTGATGTCAGGGGTGGGTTCGATGGGTTGTAGGCGTTGTCGCCTCAGCCAATCTGCGGCGCTGCTCAGGTCCAGGCCTTGTCGATGCATGGCGTCTTGCACCAGTCGCGCACATTGCTGAATGTCGCCTAATAAGCGCCCGCGGCTGGAGAGATCAGCGAGCATTCGGCCCTCGAGGAGTTGGGACAAGCAACCGAGCAAACCCAGGAAAGGGAGGACGTCTTGCAGGTTGCGGAGTTGCCCTGCGAGTCGGTCGAGATCACCGTTGGTTTCCGCCTCCTGCAACTGACGGCTTGTCCATTGCATCAAGGCAGAACAGGCGAGTCGCCGCAGTCGTCCGCCATCTGCGGGGGTGGTCAGGGCATCGAGAAAATGTTGCAGCTCCGTCGCGCCGGTGGTGCTGAGGACATCTCCAGGACTCACGAGTCGGCTGGGTAGGCCTCGTTGCGCGAGCTGTTCTCGCACCGCCTCGGCTTGTCGATGACGACTGACAAGAACGCAAAGATCCGATGGGGTTAGGGACGGATCGCTGTCCAGCAGGTGGAGGGCATGGCAAGCGACCAGGGTCGGAATGGTCGATTCGAGTGCTGTGCGGGTGGGGGGGTGATCGGGGTCATCGACCTGTAGATCAATGAGTTGGAGAGGTTGCTCACCTTCCGGGAGGTCCAAGGGAAGGGCGCTGGCACAGGGTGTAACAGGCGGCACTTCGAGGTTTGAGAGGGTGAGGCCTGGAGCCATCCATTGGTTCATCGCCTCCATCAAGGTCGGGGTTGTACGCCTGTTGTCGAGCAGATTGTCGATTCGATCCGCTGTTTGTCGGGCTTGTTTGTAGGTGTTGAGATCTCCTCCTCGAAAGCGGTAGATCGCTTGCTTGGGATCACCCACCATCAGCAATAGATGGTTTGGGGTTGCGAAGCAGGCCTGGAGCAGACGCCACTGCAGTGGATCCGTGTCTTGAAATTCGTCGATCAGAGCCACGCGATATCGCTGCTGAATCGGGGCCAGCCAGCGTTGCGGTTCAGCATCTGTCGCATCTGGATCGAGGGCATCGAGTAAGCCAGAAAAGCTGATCACGCCCTGTTGAGCGCGGCGGGCGGCCAGGGTGTGGAGTCCCTGGGTGAGCGCATGGCGCCACACCTGCTCAGCTGGTCCATCCCACAGCGTTGCAATGGCTTTTTGCAGGGTTGGTTGGGGAAGGTTTGGATTGATTTCGCTGCAACGGCGGGCTGTTTTGCTGAAACATCCGGGATGGAAGTAGTCGCCGAGCAGGCTCTGTTTTCGCACGTCTGCGTAACTAATACGTGACGGCTGCGTGCCAGTTAGCTCTGAGATCCAATCGCTGAGTTCGCTAGCGCGATCTTTTTTGGGTTTTGGTGAGTAGGGCTTGGTGTCGGTTTGGCCTTGGCTTCGCCAATCCGTTGCGCAGTCGCGAAAGGCCGTTTCTAAGCCGTGACCGTTGGTCTTCCATTGCGCTTCGAATTCTGTCCAGCTCGATTGGAGCCAGTGCTCAAAGCACTCGATCAGGGGACGCTCTTGATCTTGAGCCCCCTCAGTACCGGCGATCCGAACAGCGCAATCGCTGTCCAAGCGGCTGAGGGCATGGCTCAACTGATCAGCTGAGAGGCCAGCATGCAACAACCCTGAGACGTTGTCGGCAGGTAGGGCCAGCACCTGGTGTTCCCAGTAGTCGTAGGCCACCTCTTGGCACAGATGCTGGCTGTCACTCTCAAGACATACCTCCATCGCTGTGCCGTTCTGGAGTGCTTGCCGGCGAAGGCTGCGCCGGCAGAAGCCATGGATGGTGGTGATGTCGGCTCGCTCAAGCCCCTCCAGTGCTTCCAGCAGGTTGCTGGCAATCGTGCGACGGGTGTTGGGATCTTGCCCATGGAGTGCCAGCCACTCCTCCATCACTGCATCGGGGGGTGGGGCGTTGGTTTGGGCGTCTGAGTCGTTGGCTTGATCTTGGAGCAGGGCTTTCAAGGCGTCGTTGAGTCGACGCCCAATCCGATCACGTAATTCCGCAGCGGCTGCTTCTGTGAAGGTCACGACCAAAAGCTCTTTGAGGTTGAGCTTCCGCTCTGTCACCAGCCGCAAAACCAGGTGGGCTAGAGCAAAGGTTTTGCCCGTTCCGGCACTGGCTTCTAGGAGACGAACGCCGGCATCGAGGGGGTACTGATTGGGTTCAAAACGGCTGCTCATGGCCGTTGCGCCTCCAGCATCGGCGCATACAACGCTTGAAAGGCTTCTTCAAAGCAGGCTGCGCTTAAAAAATCGTCTGCTTCGAAGTGGTCGCCAAAACAAAGCTGCATCTCTGGACGCTCCCGCTCTCCCATGCCTGCGAATCCCCCATCCCAGCGACTTGCAAACGCTCGGTTTGCTTTATCCAGACTTTTACTCAACGTGAGGGCCTTGGCCAATCCACTAGAAGGGGGCACCGGCCAGCAGGATTCAGCTCCTGCGATTGCTAAGGCATTGAGAGAAAAGAGAAGCTCCTGAGCTCGGCCTGGATCCAGTGGTTGCCAATGAAGGGCAAGCTCAAATTGATCAGTTTTGGCGCTGCTGTCACATCGACAGACCACAGCCGTTGAAGTGGAGACTCCCGACGCTTGCTGGATGAGGTGGGTGAACCAGCCGCCAAGAGCAGTGCGGGACTGAAGCCGGCCTGCGCTAACCAAAACCGTGGTGGCCCCAGCTCTCAGCACAGAGCGTGACTCGGTCTCTGTGCGGATGGATTCACAGTGCAAAGCCCCAAGTTTTAACAGGGTTTGTTGCAGGTTCTGCCAGCGCTGTTCGAGGCGATTGGCAGCCAGTAGGCCTGCTGCGCCAGGCGGAAGCAACCCTTGACCTCGAAGCTGTGTGCTCCATTCCCCCGGAAGAGCGTGGTCCCAGATCAAGCTCGAATCGGTTGCCAGCCAGTCGAGCTGATTGAGGAAAGACTGGTTCAGAAGGGATTGACGCTCCCGCTCCTCGAGTTCGAGCGCTGAGAGATCTTCCACGGGGGTGGACCACTCCCGTGTCTCCAATCCCCGCGCTTTGAGCCAATAGCGCTGGGGAGCCTCAAGCCAACGACTGACTGCGTCTGAATCAACGGCGTCTGAATCCAAACAGTTAGGGGTTGCAATTGGACTCCAGCTCAGGGGGTGGGCTAGGCCCAGGGAGCTTTCGCTGAGGCGATGGTGATCGCGGCGATCGAGATTGCGCCTGGCGTCGAGGTGGTGACGATCAGAACTGAAGGCTGAGCCGGAGCGATTGACGAGAAAATTTCGAGGATCCAAGGGATTCGCTGGTTGTACCAACACCACTCGCTCGAACTGTTCGGGTTTGAGTTGCTCCTTCAGCAAGCTGAGCCATTGTTGAACCGGCGGCGCGGGGGGAAGCTCTTCGCCCTTGCGTTCATCGCGTGCATTCCAGCTGATCAGCAGATGTTGTCGCGCCGACATCAACGCCTCCAGCAGCACGTAACGGTCTTGATCTGTGCTCGATGGATCTCCGAGTCGGCGCTGCTGTTCCAGGAGGTGAAAGCCAGGGCGTTCCCGCTGACGCGGAAAGCCTTGCGAATCAAGCCCCATCAGCACGATCAGCCGATGGGGAATCGCCCGCATCGGCTCTAGGGCGCTGATCGTGAGGGCACCACTGCGGTGGCCAAAGCGACCGCTATCGGCGGAGAGGGCCTCATCAAGAATGGAGACCACAACGGAGAGATCAAGGTCAAGAGTGCACTCAGAGGCCTGTTGCTGCATCGTGTCGAGTGCTTCGACGATCGCTTGTTGCTCCCAGGCCCAGTCCCCTCCATCGCCATAGAGATGCTGGAGAAGCTGATTCAACTGCGTGGTCCAAGCGCTGGGACTGTGGGGTTGACGTAGGCGAATGATCCATTGCGCGAGTCCATCCAGAAGCGGCCACCATTGTTCAAGTTGCTGAATGGTGAGACCTCCCTGGAAGGGGGCGCAGCCTCCAGGAGCGAGACCTGGCTCGGCAGGCAGAACGAGGCCAAGCAGCCAGCGATCAAGACACCAATTGAGGCTATGGGTGTCATCGCCTCCTCGCTCCTTGCCATCCACCCCCCAACGGAAGCCCGTCTGCTGGAGGCACTGGGTGATCCGCACGGCATCCGTGGCCGTGATGCCTTGAAGCACTTGGAGAGCTGGGTTAGCCAGAAGAGCCTCTAACCCGGATGCCGTGAAGCGCTCACTGGCCAGCCTCAAAAGGGCCATAAACCCTTGGCTCAGTCCTGGGGTGCTCTGTTGGCTTCGGTCGGTCAGTCTCCAGGGAATGCTGACTCCAGTGGCGTCGTGATCACCGAAGACGGAGCTGAGGAGCGGGGCATAGCGCTCCACATCCGGAGTCATCACCAAGACATCGCGAGGCTCCAGGCTTGGATCGGAGGCCAGCCATTGCAGGATCTGATCGCGAACCAGTTGAACCTCGCGCCATGGTCCTGCGCAGGCCAAAAAACGCAATGAGCTGTCTTGATCAACAGGGGTGAGGAGTGGTGCGCTTCCATCCACCAACTGTTGTTGCACTTGCTCTAAGAGCGTGGCTGGCCGCTGTTCGGATGCAGCGATCTGAATGGGCGCTGCGAAGAGATCGCCCTGATCCCATTGGCCGAGCGAGCAGTCTCCGTTGCCTTCCAAAAGCAACTGAAACTCAGCCCCCATGCGTCCCAAAATCGCCTCCAGTCTTGGTGATTCCAGGAGCCAGGGCCCATCCGGTGGTGTGTTCCACGCTTGTCCGAGCGTTTGTCTCCTCTGTTCGGAGCGTTGCCACAGCTCAGGGCATGGCGTGAGTAGGTACAGCTCAATCGCCATCAGGCCCGAGAGGCCTTGCAGGAGTTCCACCTGAACAGGGGCGAGATTGCTGATGCCAAACAGGCGTAATCGAGGCGGTAGAGCGGCTACTGAAACATCACCTGTTCGTAGACGTTGAACGGCCTTTTGCACCTGAAGACCAAAGGGATCACAGGGGAGGAGTGCTGCAAGGGCGCGAACGAGCTGTGGTTGCCAGTGCAAATGAGCCGGCAGGTCAGCGTCTCCATGACCTTCAATCCATTGGCTCAGTTCCTGCGGTCGGTAGAGGGCGTAGTCATCCACCGCATCGGCGAGGCAGCGCGCCAGTTGCCAATGATCACGATTGAGCCGTCCAGAAACGCTTGCGTGTTGCTCCCACCAAAGGTTCAGGCTTTCAGCAGTTGGGTGGTCGAGAAGACCGGGGAGCACCTTTAAAACAGACCAAACCAGTCGTTCTGCGCGCCAAGGATCTTCAGTGCTTGGATCGAGATCCAAGATGCAGCGCACCAGCTGACGTAAGCGTGATCCAGGAAAGGGAAAACGCACTAGAGCACTAATGCCGTTGGCTTTGGCAAGCTGCTCGCCGAGCCATCGGCTTGTGGGCCAGGTGTTGACGACAATCTCCAGCTCCTCAAACGGACCTGGTGGGTCAAGCGTCAGCGTCTGAGCCAGAAGCGTTGCCAGAAACTCTGTGCGATTGCTGCGGTAGACCGTTAGCAAGGCCCTACCTGCAGCGATGGAGCCGTCCGGTTTCGTGGAGCAGCCGTTGCCCCCCGAACCCCCTCCACTTGCACAACAGCTTCTGTTTCTGGGCAGTACGCCGAGAGTTTTCCTCCAGACACCGCACCCGTATCCACCATCACGATCCGACCGTGACGCTCCACATCAGGTCGGGGGGTATGACCAACCACCACAAGTCCATGGCTTCCGTCGTAATGCTCCCAGAAGGGCTCACGAATGGTCAGGTCGGGATGACCGTTGGAATCAAATCCTGCGTGGGTTGCCACCCAGCCATTTCCCCAAAAAACAGTAGGGAGATGCTGGAGGCGCGTTAGCCATGGGTTGGGACTGTTGAGCGCAGGATCCGCGAGGGTCTGTAAGAGGGCCTGCTCATGATTTCCTCGCAGCCAGGTTGCCTGTCCAGCAGTAACCAAGGACCAAGCCAACTGCATGGTGGTGGTGGTTTGGGGCCCACGGTTGATGACATCACCGCAAAACACGACGTGATCATTCTTTGGCAAAACGCCGAGCAGTCGCTGCAGAGGCTGGTAACAACCATGCACGTCACCGATCACCCAGTGATTGCCCGTGAGTGATGGCATGCCATACAGCAGGTGGCCTGATCACATTAATTCCCTTTGCTTGTGCGAATGAGATGCGTGGAAATGCTTACTCTGATGGCCCTTGTGAACATGGTGTGGACCCACGATCATTGCCAGTGGCTCGCCGCGTGAGCCTGCTCGTGAACGCCCTTGATGGTGCCCAACGCACCAATGAGGCTCTTGCTGCATGTGCCAATGGTGAAGAAATGCTCGACGTCCTCCTGGGAGCATCGATGAAATTAAGGCTTGCACTGACGCGCGAGCAGCTCCGCAATACACCACCGATTCGAGATTGGGTTTGGTGGAAAAATAAAGAAGCAATTATTACGATTGGGAATTAAAAAATGACTTGCCTTATTATTTATTTTTTCTCTTAAGAAATCCCTAGTTGGTTTGATTAAACTCTGCTATATCCAAGCTTGGATGGATAAATCTTAAGGGGAAGTCCGAAGGACTCCATCAGCTTTCTGCAGTCATCGCCAACAGTTCCATAAACTTCGATGCTGAAGCCATCTCCAAGTTCAGCGTGTTTTTGCAAATACTCCTGAACAGGGGGGTTGGAGACGTGAGCCGCAAATGCTTCGTCATTTGCATAGACCTCTGACCACACAAACGCTTGTGGGTCTTCTGGATCTTGATCAAAGGTGTGATGAAGCATGCCAGGTTCGGAAGACTGAACGGCCATGTCAGTGATCCGGGCGAGTTCCAGATATTGATCCACGCAGCCCGGCTTGACGTGGATGCGTGCAAGAAGGAGGAAGGGAGTGGATTGATCAAACATTGTCATGAACGGCTCAGTCGTTTGATGCTGTGTTCGGTCATTTTATCCTTCTCTTTCAACCTGGTAGCTATTCCGGTCTAACTTTTTTCAGTTATGACTTCCTGAACGACAACGTCTCCATCACCTAAGGCTTCAACCATTTCCTCAACAAAATGGTCTGCATAGAACTTGATGTTGTCCAGCTTTTCGGAGGGATTGTGATCGTTGGTGACCTCATCAACAGCCTCATCTGCTATTGCCTTTCTCATCTCATCCTTTGAAAGTAAGTGTCGAGCTTCTTCGACACTCATCAATGGGTTCTCAGTGGTCACGCTGAATGCATGAAAGGCCGTGAAGGTGAAGCCGATGGTGTGTGTGTACTCAGCCATGACCTGCAGTTCGAACACTGATAAGACCCATTCTTGATGCCAGGGTGTCCGATTGCTCTCGTCGTGCTGATACACAAACCTTGGTGATCATGCGTCTGTGCTTGTGGCAACGAACTCAGTCTCCTGTCGCCATGATCGATGCCGTCTACATATCCAGCAGCTAGCTCACGAAGTCTGCTTCTGAGGCTGCTTTCACCACTTCCAGATCATCAAACGACGTCGGCTTCAAATGGTCAATGAAATGAATGCGGGCAGCATCCGACTTGATCCATTCATTGAGCTGTTCTCTGCTCTGAAGTTCGGGGACATTCAAATTCACTGTGATGGTGGCAAGCAGGGTTATCTTTTGCGAGTAATCCATTGTTTGAAGTTTAAAGTTGAATAAGTAGTGCTCGAGCGAATAGCAAGCGAGAATTACAGTTCTTCGATGTATTCTCTTTGACTATAGTAATATAGTCTGGCTGTGCAATTAGTTGCAGGGTGCTGTTTGCACTTTTTGAATCATTCCCTTTGGCTTTCGCTGAGGATGCTGCGCTGCATATGTTTCCCCTAGCAAGGCTTTATATTGTTTTCTTCTTGCTAAGTAGGCACCCTAGAACTCAATGGACTTGCTGGTAAGTTCGTGCCTATCTGTTTGTTTTTAATCTCTGCTGTCTCTCAGGATTAGTGTTCATCACTTTCTCCTTAGAGACCGATACTCCCTCCAGGTGAAACGTGGCCCCTGGATGAACTGTTGAACAATGGGAGCATTGAATTCAGACAAGGATGTGCTTGCAGATTTAGATCGCTGACCCGCTGATGCAATGATCCGTACCTTTTCACGGCCTCAATCCAATATTGGATGGGACTTGGAGGAGCAGTGATGAATGGGTTCCCTGCTCCAGAGGAACCATCCGCTTGTGCAGCTGGTAAAGGGCAATAAAAAAACCCCACTCAAGGCGGGGCTGTTTGACGTGAACCCTTGAGCTCACTTCGTGTATGACAAGCCGCGATAGGTCAGTTGTGCCTTCTTGGTTGCATCAAAACCAGCACCTTGAAGTTGCACGTACTTCTTGCCGCGATAGGTCAGTGTCATTTGAGGTTCCTCAGAAATCCAGGTCCCCGTTCCGTGGCCTGGCGAGTCTGCGCCTCACAGATGTGAGGTGAACGTTGTATGTAGCTGTTGCTACTCCACCTTTATAACCATATGAGCAGCCACTCAGTAGTTCATGGCGATACAAGAGTGGGATTGGATTTGGAGATTTGTATGTGGTTAATCCAGGAAAATAAAACCCCCTGCTCGTGGTGGGGCTAGGCATGGATTAGTGCCAGGTATTGAACAGCTGTTTAGCTGCCTTTAGGCGCATATTGATGAGGCGTAAAACAACAGATGGCCCCGTAATCATTGGGGTTCCCAGCCATGTGGAGTTGCTGCTGCCCGCTGCACTAGGCCGTTTCAGCTTTGCTGGTTGACGACATCCCCCTTGCCGAGCTAGTACATATGTACTGCGGCTGATGGGTTATGGAGGAGTGGGGTTATGTGGACGAGCGGGAGCTGAGCAACTGCCGATGTTCCAGTGTTTGTGTGGCGTGCCAGCACTTTCGGCATGGCGTGGACCAGCACTGCCACACCTTGGTGGCGTGCAACATTCGGCAGCGGTTATTGCAGCAGGGCCATCACCTCACCAAGACCTGCAAGCTATGGGCGCCAACTTGGCAGAGCACCGCTGGCTGGGCTCCTGAGATGGGCTAAGTCAAGGCATAAAAAAAGATCTGCTTCCACACAGATCTTTTTTTATTGATTGAAAGACCGCTCCCTCAAGCGGCATTCGTTCGCGGATCCCGTCCAAGGAACGCTTTGCATACCGTAACATTTCTGTAACGGCT
>ERZ802821.547-NODE-547-length-21064-cov-12.3725_pt1 | contig 21064 bp, 21 predicted proteins | sample MGYA00345648_ERZ802821 | MGnify/ENA primary metagenome ERZ802821 (study PRJEB30503, sample SAMEA104212357) | marine metagenome | biome: Westerlies Biome; feature: [SRF] surface water layer (ENVO:00010504) within the epipelagic zone...; material: water... | reverse complement strand
ACCATGTGCATCGGCGGCGGCCAAGGGGCTGCAGGTCTGTTCGAATCGGTATAAGGCTATTGACCGATACGCCAAGGCCAAGATCTGCAGCTAAGATCTAAAATAGAGATCTAAAGCCTAGATCTAAGGCCAAAGAGCGGACAAAAGAGCGGACAAAAAAGCGACCATTTATGGTCGCTTTTTTTATGGGTCGAATTTACGCGCTTTTTCGCCTAAGCCAAGCTCGCCAGATAAGGCGGCAATCTGGCGCTTGCAGGTAACACTTTGAAACAGGCAGGACATGGCCTGGAAACAGGCAGCGCCGATAATTGGCGCCCTTAACCGTTGTCAGAAGGTTGGCCAAAGGGCACCATGGTCAAATGAGATCAATCAAGTTAGCAGGCACTCTCCAAGTGCTTTGCCAGCATGCAAGGCAGTCGTTGCGCACTGGTGCAAAGGCCTGTCTATTGCTCGGATTGGCCACTGCAGGGCACGCGCAAAGCAGCGCCGCAGTCGCGACCGACCAAAACCCTGTGGTACCCCTAGCGCAGCAGACTGACCAGCAAATTGGGTTATTGCTGCAGCGCTGGCCCCAGCTCGATGCTATGCAACGACGAGACCTGCTCGCCGAAGTGCGTAAACGTATGCATCTGGCGAAGAAAGCCGAAGTCACGGCAAATAACAGCAATCTTCAAAGTCGGGTGCCATCGTTAACGCTGAGAATCAAGCGCGCCCAAACTCAGCATAGCTACGGGCGTGTCTCTAACAGAGTCAATGGCAGCCAGAACCAGCAACCGGTCAGACAGCCGCAAAACCAGTCGTCAAATCGGGACGCCCCGCGAGACATGGTGATTCGTACCACGGTCACCCAGATATTGCCCGACGGCAGTCGGTTAGTGCGGGAGCAGACATTGGTACCTGGGGTGCAGCCCTATCGATCTGGTGAAAGATCGCCTGCGCCAGCATCTGCCGCGGTTAATCCGCAGGCGGCTGGGCCGAACCCTGCCGGTAACACCACAAAGGCGATGCCGGGTAAGGTGAGAGTCATCAGAACCACAGTACGCTTTGGCGCAGGGTTTGATCAGCGCAGCCGACGCGCAACCTACGAGGAACGTCCGAAGGATGGCGTGCGTCGCGTGTCGTCTCCCCCGCGTGAAACGCTGCAGCAGCGCACCGAAGGCACCGAGCCGTAGAGACGTGGCATTGGCGCATCAACAAGAAAGCGAGGCAGCGACAGAACGGATTTTGGTGCTAGACGACGATCCGGAAATCTGCGAGCTAACCCAAGCCTATCTACAACAGCAGGGCTTCGAGGTTGCGACAGTGCAATCTGGCGAGGCGCTCAATACCTACCTCGAAGATCATACCGTCGACTTGCTCGTACTGGACCTCATGCTGCCCGGTGAGCACGGCCTGACCATTGCACAGCGCCTGAAAAAAGATCGTGACCTACCCATCATTATTATCTCCGCGCAAGGGGATGACGTAGACCGGATCGTCGGGTTGGAGTTGGGCGCGGACGATTATTTGGCCAAGCCGTTTAACCCCCGCGAATTGCTCGCGCGCATACGCGCCGTTCTACGCCGTACCGGTCGCCCTGCCTATGCTGCGCAGGAAACGTCCTCGGCGGCCCAATTTGGGGCTTTTACTTTAGACCTTGCTTCCCATCAGCTACGTCGCGGCGACGAGGACATACCGCTAACGTCAGGCGAATTCGATCTGCTGGCGATTTTAGTCTCCCACCCGAACAAAGTGCTGCACCGAGACCGCATACTTGATCTGCTTACGGGCGCTGAGCGCTCGCCCTTTGATCGCTCCATCGACGTGCGCATTACGCGCCTGCGCTCTAAGCTTGAGAACGATCCCGCGAATCCGGTGTTCATCAAAACGATCTGGGGTAAGGGTTATATGTTTTGTCCGGTCGCCGCAGAATCCTCCAGCGCGCACTAAACGCCTGAACTCCCGGCAGGGTTAGCGTATGAATTTGCTGAGGAGAATTCGCAACTCTGAATCCTTACAGCCGCAATCGCTGCTGGGGCGAACCAACCTCACGTTGGCGATAAGCTCCTTCGCCATTGTCGTAGTTGCCACCTTTGCTCTAAACGCCTTTGTCATCGACCCCATTGCTGAGCGCTCGGCAGATGATGAGGCAGCATTGCTGGTGCTCTCGGCGCAAACCTGGGTAGAGCTACCACCACAGGCGCGGCCCTATTTCGAGCTGGAACTGGCGCAAAGCCATGATCTGATCATCAGCGTCGCCGAGCAGTCGCTTCCGCCCCTCGAGCGTTACCTGCCATTTACGCAGACATTGGTCGAAAAGCTGCAGCAGCGCTTAGCCATTGACGTGCAAATGTACGATGGCGAAGACCTGATATGGGTTGATGTACCCATGGCCGGTTACAACCTGCAAATCGGATTTTCGCCGGATCGACGCGACGTGCAGTTGTTGTACGTTGCCATCGCTATTGCGACGTCGGGTGCGGGAATCGTTTTTTTGACGTCGCTCTTAATCGTACGACGCATTGCGCGCCCCTTGGTGCAAGTGGGTCAACAGGCGGAAGCGTTTCGCGGTCTGGCGGAAATCGAACCCCTGCCAGAGACCGGCCCTCGTGAATTGGTGTTGTTGGCGCGCAACTTCAATACCATGGCCGACGAGATCGCCTTGCTGCTGGCCAATAGAACGACGCTGATGGCAGGCATATCCCACGATCTGCGCACGCCGCTGACGCGTATGCGTCTCGCGCTTGCCCTACTACCTGACGACATCGACCCGGCTTTAGCCCAGCGCTTTGAGCGCAACCTAGAAACCATGGATACGCTGATTAGCGATGCACTGCGGTTCGCGCAGGGTACTCGGGAGACAGCCGAGCCTGTGGCGCTCTTGGCTTACGTGGTGGAGGTGCTGGAGACCTTCGATCAAGACGTCGAGCTGTGCGCGACCATCGATGATGATTTGGTCGTGAGCCTAGCGCCCAACGCGTTTTCACGGGTGCTGGCGAACTTGGTGGGTAACGGCATTAAGTACGCCGGTAAAGTGAGCGTGTCATTGAGCGCGACGGAAATCGTTGTACACGACGACGGGCCTGGTATTCCAGAGGCTGAGCGTATCAGCGTCTTTCAACCCTTCTACCGATTGGAGGCCTCGCGCAATCAAAGCACAGGCGGCAGCGGGCTAGGTTTGGCTGTGGTGCAGCAGCTTAGCGGTACACATGGCTGGCAGGTAGAAATCAAAGAGTCGTATCTGGGTGGCGCCGCTTTTCATTGGAGCTTCGCCGCACCGCCTGCTGCGCTGAAATCTCCACGCTCGCTTTGATACAAATTGTCACAAAAAAACCAACGCCCGAAATGCTCTAGAAACTCGGAATTTGGATAGTAGCTCCGTTGCCGCAATGGTGACATTTCTCTCCAGGATCTCGAGAGCAAAGAGTCCTAACGTGCGGTGCGGCGCGAATCCGTCGCAGCACCGGTTAAATCACGGCAAGACTCAGTGTTCTGAAGTGCACGAGATCATTGTGGAAGCCGCCGGTTTTCTCTCCAGGCCGGCGGCTTCTTTTTCACCCAAAATTTTCACTCTAGCTTGCGCTCAAACCAGCCGGTCATAGCGCTGTCAAACCCTTGCGTCATGCCCTTGATTCATCAACGATGTGCGCTTTCTTCACAGGGTGAGCGCTATGTCCGATGCTACAAATGAACCAGCCGAACCAACCTTCGAGAACGTGCTTTATGCCACGGAAGGACCCCTGGCCATCATTACGATCAACCGGCCGGAAAAGCACAATGCAATCTCACTGGCAACGCTTGATGACCTGCATGGGGCTGTGGATCTCGCCGCCGATGACGACAACATTCGAGTCATCGCAATCACCGGCGCCGGAGGCAAGGCCTTCGCTGCGGGTTCAGATTTATCTGAGGTAGTTGATCGCGATTTCAAGAAGGCATTGGAGCCCATCGTTCAGGGCTTGGCAGAAAAACTCGAGCGCACGCCCAAGCCCACCATTGCTGCAATCGACGGCATTTGTATGGGTGGCGGACTGGAAGTTGCCCTCGGCTGTGATCTGCGTGTGGCTACGCCCCAATCGCGTTTTGCGACGCCGGAAGGCAAGTTAGGCATCATTCCCGGCGGCGGCGCTACGGCGCGACTGCCGCGCATCGTCGGTCGCGGTTGGGGTATGGAAATGATGCTGATGGGAGAGCCCATTGACGCAGATCGCGCGCTGCAAATGGGGCTGGTTACCCGGCTGGTGGACAGCGCTGAGCTGCTCAACGAAGTGACTCGCATGGCACAGCATCTCGCGTCTTTCGCACCCTTTGTCCCCCGCACCATGAAGGCCATGGTGCACTTTGGTATGGAGGCGAGCCTTGCCGGTGCTCTGATGTTTGAAAAGTACGCCCAGGGCGCACTGGTGCAGACCGAAGACAAAGCCGAGGGCATTGCAGCCTTCCTTGAGAAGCGAACGCCTGAGTTCAAAGGCAAGTAAGCCCGGCGTCTTGTCGTCATACCGGTGTTTCGGACATACTGAATTGGCAACTTAGATAAAGGAGAGGATCAAATGGCCGTAGATAAGTTCCCGGTTGAGGGAAGCCATATCATGATGTTTGCTCGCTCAATAGCTGACGACAATCAAATTTACTACGACGCCGACTATGCGAAATCCACCGAAGCAGGGGGCGTTATAGCGCCACCCACGTTCGCCCAGTCTTCGGCGCAATTCGACCCAACGTATTTTTTGCGCCCGCAAATCGGCGAGGATTGGTTCGGTTCAGGCAAGGAAGCCACGAGCATCAAGAAAAAGGAGTCGTCTGGTGGCGGAGGCGGTGGCGGCGGTGGTTTGCACGCCGAGCAACACTTCGAATACCACCGGCATATTGGCCCAGGCGATGTACTCACCGCCGAGGTTAAGCCCGGTAAGACCTGGGAAAAGGAAGGAAAACGCTCTGGCAAGCTGGTCTTCAGTGAAACGATTACTGAGTATCGTGACCAAAACGGAGAATTGGCAATCACCGCGCGCGGCGTCGGTGTTCGTACCGAGCGTCCGGTAGATCAATAGGGGGAATGTATGGCTCTTTCAGCAAGTAATTTAAAAGCAGGCGATACCTACACAGAGTGTTTGGTAGACGATCTTTCGCGTACCCAAATTGTTATGTACGCAGGTGCTTCTGGCGACTACAACCCAGTACACACCGATGAGAAGTTCACCAAAGAAATGGCGGGTTATCCGTCGGTGTTTGCCCACGGCATGTTGACCATGGGCATGACCGGCCGCATGTTGACCAACTACGTTGGCGACGGCCGACTGACCAAGTACGGCGTTCGATTCACCAGTCAGGTATGGCCCGGTGACACGCTAAATTCCACGGCGACTGTCGTCGATGTCACCGACGGCATCGTTAACTTGAGTGTTGAGACCACTAATCAAGACGGCGCCGTGGTGTTGTCTGGCTACGCGACAGCCCGAGTGGACTAAGCCCACGCGAATAGGCGTAATGGAGGCGGGCGTTCCCAGGACAGGGAAGCCCGCTTTTTTTTGCCCAAGATAAGCGCGCTGCGCTTACCACTTCTCTAACGATGTGCGCACATCCAGCTCAAAGCTCCACGCTTGCCTAGGCTGTTGGTAAAGATAGACGTAACCGTCAACGATACCGTCGATATTGATCATGCCCTCATCGCCAAGCTTTGCTGCGTATTCGGGTAAGCCTTTCTTGATTTTTTCACCGCCAATGGGGCCATCGACGACCACATGACCCACATGCACACCGTCGCGCCCGTATTCCTTAGCCATGGCCTGAGCTAAGTTGCGCAGCGCGCCCTTGGAGGAGTTAAAGGCGCCAAAGTTCTCTCTGCCACGCAGCGAGGCACTCGCGCCGGTGAAGATCAGCGTACCGCCGTTGCCCGCAAAGGCGTTGATGGCGGCTCGACCAAATAGGAAGCCGCCAAAGCAGCATACGCGCCAACTGTTCTCAAAATACTCGGCGCTCATGTCTGCGATGCGTCCCGGCGTATTGTTACCGGTGTTGTAGATCGCAACCGTAAGGTCACTGCCCGCAAGCTCGAATAGTCGCTCGGTATCGGCTTCCGAGGTGGCATCGGCAATCACCGCCTGGGCACTACCACCGGCGCCCACAATGGCGTCAACCACAGCGTCAAGTTTGACCTGTGTTCTGCCCGCTACCAGCACGTGCAGCCCTAGGCGGGCAAATCGCACGCACAGCTGGGCGCCCAATCCTTCCAGCGGCCCCACACCGCTCACGATGGCTGTTTTCATTAGGATTCCTCCGGTATCACTTGTTTGAAGGGATGCACGCTGACGCTGCGAAACAGGCCAGCTAGGTTGTAGGGGTCGGCTGCTGCGATGTCCTTTGCCTGGGCTAGATTCTCGCAATCGATCACCACGATGGAGCCAATGGGTTTTGATTCGTCGTCACTGAGTATCGGGCCGGCGAAACGCACGGTTTGTGAAGCCAAAAAAGTCAGATGCGCCGGTCGTGTTTGTTTGCGCAGCTCGAAGCCGTCATCAATGTCATGACAGATCAAAGAAAAAAGCATGGGTACTCCTAAATCTAATTGAGATGAGTTTTTAGTTGTCGAACGGTGGCGAGCAGCGGGCCGCGAGAGCAATCAAAGAAGGCCGCGGTACTGAGAAAATCATGTACGAGCCCTTCACAACGCATGATTTGTGCGGTGTTACCGGCTGCTTTGAGTGCGTCGCCATAGGCCTCGCCCTCATCTCTGAGGGGGTCATATTCAGCGGTAAGCACCAGTGCCGGAGGTAGGTCAGCAAGGCTGGCTGCCTTGATCGGTGCGGTACGCGGATCCTCGCGGTCCGCCACATTGGCGCAATAGGTCTGCCAGAACCACTCCATGATGGCGGATTCCAGTAAATAGCCGGTGCCGTTGTCAGACCATGACTGGCGATTCATGTCGGCTTCAATGACCGGGTAGAACAGACCTTGAAAGGCAAGCGCAGGGCCGTCCTGATCCCGAACCATTTGTGCCATCACCGTTGCTAGCGTGCCGCCTGCGCTTTCCCCGGCAACGCCGATTTTGCCGTTGCCCGTAAGTTCCGCTGTATGCTCGGCGGCCCAAAGCACTGCGGCATAACAGTCATCGACGGCGGCCGGAAACAAGTGCTCTGGAGCCAGTCGGTAGTCGACGGACACGACGACAACGCTGGCCAAGGTAGCCAGTTCACGGCATACCGAGTCACAGGTGTCTAAATCGCCGATCACCCAACCGCCACCGTGAAAATACACCAATGTGCCGAAAGGGCCGTCCCCGGCGGGGCGATAGATACGCACGGCGATATCGCCCATGGGTCCTTTGATTGTGCGATTTTCGATCGCATGAATCGCAAGGTTTGGGTTGACCGGGCGCGACAAACGGTAGACCTCGCGGGCAGCGGCAATGGGTAGTTCAGACAGCATTGGTGTTGGGCCGTTGGCAGCTAACTGCTCGAACATGGCCTGATATTCAGGTGCTAATGGCATTGAATTTTCTCCTCTCATCCCAATCTAGTGCGCAAAGAAGCTACACTATCGAGCTTGCTAACACTATAAAGTGCCCGGGCCCGACCTGAGGGGTGGCTGTTATTGCTGCAGTCACCCGGCAAGTGCTCTAGGGAACTGTACTAGGGTGTGCGATACACAGACGGCACGAAAGCCAATGGAGAAGTTGATGACACGGTTCGAAAAAGCGACAGAAGACCTAGAAAAAGAGGCAGACAACGCGAAGCAGGCAAACATGCTCGAGAGCGTACTGCACAAGAATCGCACTCTGACGCTTTTCGGCGAGATCAACCAAGATGTTGCGCGTAAGACCGCAGAAAGGTTGTTGGCGTTGGCGTTCGAATCCGACGATCCCATTACCCTGTATATCGGCTCTCCCGGTGGCCATGTGGAGTCCGGCGATACCATTTACGACATGATTCAGTTCATCAAGCCGACGGTGCGTATAGTCGGTACGGGTTGGGTCGGCAGTATTGCTACCCATATTTACTTGGCGGCTGAAAAAGAGCACCGCTATGCGCTGCCCAATACTCGCTTCTTGATTCATCAGCCCTCGGGAGGCTTCGGCGGCGATGCCACGGACATTCAGATACACGCCCAGGAAATCCTGAAAACCCGTGAACGCATTAACGGTGTGATCGCCGACCGCACAGGACAAAGCGTCGAACGCGTGACAGAAGACACTGCGCGGGACTGCTGGATGAGCGCAGAAGAATCTGTGGAATATGGACTGATCGGCAAAATCATCTCGAGCATTGATGACATCGCCTGATTAAACGCAATCCAAGCCGCGACCGGTTGCCTGACCGGTCGCCTGTCCGCTCAGTTTGTCGCCTAAAGATTCCCCATCCTTTCCTAGCCACTCGGCTTTCCAAGACGTCTACGCCGTGGCGTAATGCCCGTCTTTGGTTTTGGCGTATCGCCAAGACGACTCAACCTAGGGGATAACATGGCTTATGACTATCAGCTACTTAACGTGGCGATCACCGGTCGCATCGCGACGGTAACGATCAATAATCCGCCCATCAACATCATCACACCGCAGTTGTATCAAGAGCTGGTGGGCTTGGTGGCCGAACTCAAAGACGACGATGGCCTGACTGTCGTGGTCTTCAAAAGCGCCGACCCAGACTTTTTCATTGCCCACTATGATGTTGCCAACATTCTTAAATTTCCTACCGACGGTGATGCGGAACGCAATCTTGAGCTGAGTGATTTCCACACCATGTGTGAACGCGTGCGCACCATGAACAAGGTCACCATCGCGCAGATTGAAGGCCGCGTTGGTGGTGGCGGCAGCGAGTTTGCCGCCAGCATGGACATGCGTTTTGGTGTGGTTGGTAAAACCATCATTAATCAAATGGAAGTGCCACTGGGTATTCTGCCCGGCGGCTCAGGCACGCAGCGCCTTCCCCGCCTGGTTGGACGAGGCCGCGCAATGGAAATTGTGCTCGGCGCAGATGACCTAGATGCCGAAACCGCTGAACGCTGGGGCTACTTGAACCGTATCTACGACGCCGACCAAATTGATGCCAAGGTCGCGGCACTGGCGGCAAGAATTGCGCGCTTTCCAGCGGCGGCGGTGCGGTTGGCGAAAGCCTCGGTGAACGCGTCAGATTTGCCCATACAACAGGGGTTGCAAGAAGAGGCCTACCTGTTTGCCCGGCTCCTTCGAACCGAATCTGCGCAGCACAACATGAGCCAGTTTTTGCAGATTGGTGGCCAAACCCGTGAAGGGGAACTTCGCGTTGGCGAGCTGTCTGCCCAATTGGGCGAGGCTGACTAGCGCCAGCAACAGCGCCGAAGTCTCAGTGCGCCTAGCCGGGTGCTAGGCGTTCTTGTGTACCAGTCGGTGAGCAATATAGAGATAGATCAAGGCAGGTATTAGCACCGCCAGCACGCTGGGTAAGCTGAAGACCGATGCCATCGGTGCGAACAGGTCTTGTAGATATTTGAATGCCAAGCCAATGAATATGCCTAGCGTTAGGCGCTGTCCAATACTCGTGTGTCGCAGGGGTCCCAGCACCACCGCCAGTGCCATGAGCGCCATACTGAGGTAGATCACCGGTGCCATGACCTTGCGCCAAAAGTGAAGCTCAAAGGCGGCGCTGGCAGATTGGTGCTGATCTGCCCGCGCCAAGTAGTCCCAAATCTGCATAAGGGTCATTTTTCGGGGGTCGGAAAACGCTTGGCTGGCCAGTTGCTCTGGCGTCACCGGGTTGTGCCAATCGCGGTGCTCTTCCTCGAACGACGTACTACGACGCTCAGACAGTGTTGTAGATCGCACGCTATGCAGTTGCCAATAATTGCCTTCGTCGCTGAATGAACCTTTTTTGGCATATCGCGTCGCCATCAGCCGGTTGCTCTCATCAACTTCATAAATCTGGATATCCGCAATATCGCCTTGTTGATTCATGCTGGCGATATGCACAAATTCCGCCCCTTGCTCTGAGTACCGGCGCAACCAGATACCGTCTTCGGGCGTGACAAAGGTGGCGTGCTTATCTGTACCGCCCGAGGCCGCTGGCAGCGACGCCGCAATGGCAGCACGCTTAAATTGTTCTGCCGCGCGTTCTCCAGCCGGGGATATCCATTCGCTCAAGGTTAATCCGAGCAGCAAACAAATGCCCAAGGTGGGCAGCAGTGCGGCGAGAATTCGATAGGGAGAAACCCCTGCAGCGCGTATGGCAGTGAGTTCGCCGCCCTCAGATAGATTGCCCAGTGCTAACAACAGTCCGACGAATACACCGTAAGACATAAGCTCTTCGATACGCCTTGGCATGGTCAGCATCAGGTATTCAAGGGCTTGCACAAAGCCGTAGGTTGCATTGACCTCGTCGAGTTCTTCAATCAGCGCAAACAGCAACGTCAGGGTCGCGAGCACCGCGATCACCGTGGCGATAGCGATCAGGCATTGGCGCGTCAGGTAACGGTCTAGAACGCTCAAGATCCGGTCTCCGAAGCGGTGGAATCATGGGTCAGTGCGCGCATGGCTGCATCGTTACTGAAGAAGATCTCACCACTGATGTTTTCCGCAAGATTGGCCGGGCCCAAGGCCTGCATCAAGGGACCCTTGATTTCGCTTAAGTGAAAGCCAATGTCCGCATCAGCAAGAGTGCGACTGACACGCAGCAACATGGTCAAGCCCGTGCTATCGATACGATTGACCGAACCGCAGGCCAGCACCACATCTCGCGTACCCCGTCGGCGCAGCGCGCGACCGACGACACGCGCCTCGATTTGCGTCGCATTGGCGAAAAAAATGTTTTCGTCTACCCGTAAGGCCAACACATGGTGGTGCAGGGTGACGGGGTAGCGTTTCGCCGAGCGGAATTGCTCGCTGTCGCCAAGTCGGCCAATTTGCGTGATCACTGGATTGCTGGCGCCGCGTAAGAAAAAGGCGACAGATAACAGCACGCCAAATAGCAGGCCAACTTCCACACCAAGGGCGAGTACGCCTGCTGCGGTACCCCATTCGGTCCAACAGTCTTGACGGTAGGTGCTCCAGTTTTTGCGCCAGCTATCAAGGTCGATGAGGTTGAGCACCGACACCATGACGATGGCAGCGAGTGCCGCTTTCGGCAAATCGACGAAGGCTTCGGTAAAAAATAGCAGTGTGCAAACGATGATAACCGCGCAGACGATCGAGCTGACCGGGGAGCGAGCACCTGCAGCGTAATTCACACCCGACCGAGAAAAAGAACCGGCTACGGGATAGGCACTGCTGAGCGCTGCGCCAATGTTAGCGGCACTAAGAGCAATGAGTTCTTGATTCGGCCGGACTTGCTCGCGTTCCTTGGCGGCCAAGGTGGCGCCTATGGAGTAGCTTTCGATGTAGGTAATAACCGCGATCACCGCCGCGGACGGCAGCAGGGCGAGCCACAGGGCCAAGTCCATGGCTGGCCAAGCCAGCGCAGGCAAACCTTGGGGTACAGCGCCAACGGTCTCGATCGCGCCGGACAGATCCATGGTGGATACCACCAAGATGCCCGCTAGGGCGGCCCATAGCGGGCCAGTCTTTGCTAGTGGGTGATCGTCATTGCGCAGTCCAACAAGTTCGAGCATGCGTTGAATGAACGTTTTTGCGCACAGCAGAAATATCAGCGCAGTCATCCCAATGGTCAACGTCACACCATTGAGTCCATCCATGTTCTGTAGCAAGGCCGACACCTGTAGCAGCGGGCTGCTGGTTTGGTCGATGCTGATGCCAGTGATGGCGGGTAACTGCGAGATAATGATGAGTAGTGCGGCGGCATTGACGAAGCCGGTGATTACCGGGTGGCTCAACAGATTCACCAAGCCGCCCATCTTAAATAGGTTGAGGGCGAGCAAAATCAGTCCCACCTGCAGACATAGCACGCTGGAAATCATCAGATGTGCATCGCCGTAATCAGGCGCGTGTTGGGCGATGGCCGCGGCGACGAGTAGCGCAGCCACGGCCACCGGTCCGACCACCAGATGCCGCGAACTTCCCAAGCAGGCATAAATCACCATGGGTAGCAGGCAGGCATAAAGACCGGCTTGGGGTGGTAATCCCGCCAAGTAGGCATAGGCAACCGCCTGCGGCACCGTCACCATGCCGACGACCACACCGGCAGATAAATCGCTGCTGAAGTCTGCGCGGCTATAACCCTTAAGTGACTGGACCAGCGGTACCCACTGCTGCCAGCGACGGCCAGCTAACGCAAGCCTAGTTAGCAAACGCATGGTGTACAGCCAGATGCTGCGGCAACACCCATTGGCGCTGGGTTTGACAGCCCGACGTGAGAGATGCCTAGTGTTGAGCGTGGCCTTAATCGCATTGCGCGAGTTTATCAGCAGGTGCTTTCATTACGCGGCATTTTTTGGTGCGAACGCCTAGCGCATCACCCAGACATTTTATGTGCGGTGTTACACTCACAACGGCAGATAAGGGCAATCAGAGGATGGCAACATGGACGTGAAGGCGGCAGTAGCCCACGCAGCGGGCAAGGACCTCAGTATCGAAACGGTCAGGCTCGAGGGCCCGCGCGCCGGCGAAGTGTTGGTCGAGATTATGGCGACCGGTATCTGCCATACCGATGCATTTACGCTTTCTGGTGGCGACCCGGAAGGCATTTTTCCTGCCATCCTCGGTCACGAAGGCGCTGGCGTGGTGCGAGAAGTGGGCGCGCAGGTCACCTCCTTAGCGGTAGGCGATCACGTGATTCCGCTGTACACACCGGAATGCCGAGCCTGCAAGTTTTGCCTGTCTGGCAAAACCAACCTGTGTGGTGCTATTCGTGAGACCCAAGGCCAAGGTCTGATGCCCGACGGCAGTTCGCGTTTTTCTATTGGCGGACAGCCCATTTATCACTACATGGGTACGTCGACCTTTGCCAACTTCACCGTGGTACCAGAAATCGCCTTAGCAAAAATTCGTACCGACGCGCCCTTCGACAAGGTCTGCTACATCGGCTGTGGCGTAACCACGGGCATTGGCGCGGTGATGAACACGGCCAAGGTAGAGGCCGGTGCGAGTGTCGCGGTATTTGGCCTTGGCGGCATTGGGCTTAACGTCATTCAGGGCGCACGCCTTGCTGGCGCGGAGCGCATCATCGGGATTGATCTCAACAACGACCGCAAACCGTTGGCTGAGCGTTTTGGTATGACGGACTTTGTGAACCCAGATGAGGTGCACGATACGGTGCAGGCCATTGTCGATATGACCGACGGCGGGGTGGACTACTCCTTCGAGTGCATCGGCAACGTCAACGTCATGCGCCAAGCGCTGGAGTGCTGCCACAAAGGCTGGGGTGAGAGCATCATTATTGGGGTTGCCGGTGCGGGCCAGGAGATCGCCACGCGTCCGTTCCAATTGGTCACGGGCAGAGTGTGGAAGGGCACCGCCTTCGGTGGCGCCAAGGGTCGAACCGACGTGCCACAAATTGTCGACTGGTACATGGACGGCAAGATAAATATCGACGACCTCATTACCCACCAGCTGTCCCTCGACGACATCAACCAAGGGTTTGATTTGATGCACGCTGGCGAAAGTATTCGATCAGTGGTGGTGTATTAGTGGCCAACAAACTCACACAGGACGCTTGGCTTGGGCAAGTGCGCGAGCCCATCATCGACGCAGACCGTCCAATATGCGATCCGCACCATCACCTTTGGGATCATGACGATAATCCCTACCTGTTACCCGAGCTGCTGGCAGACATGAGTGACGGCCATCATGTGGTCAGTACAGTCTTCATGGAATGCGGTGCCATGTATCGCGCCGAGGGCCCGGTCGCCGAAGCGCCCTTGGGGGAAACAGAATTTGTTAACGGCATCGCAGCCATGTCGGCCTCTGGGCAATACGGACCCGCTCGGGCCTGCGCAGGTATCGTTGGATTTGCTGACTTGTCGCTGGGCGTCAATGTAGGCCCCATACTGGATGCGCATATGGCGCTATCGCCAAGGTTTCGCGGCATACGCCACGCAGCAGGTTGGGATGCCAGCGACGCCGTGCGTAATTCTCATACCAAGCCACCCCAACACTTATTGGGCGACGACACTTTTCGTCAAGGACTCGCAGAACTAGAGAAAAGGGGCCTAAGCTTCGATGCTTGGCTCTATCACCCACAGATCCCTGAGCTAATAGAGCTAGCGCAAGACTTCCCATCGCTTACGATCATTGCAGACCATTTCTGTGGTCCCTTGGGCATTGGTCCCTATGCCGGACAACAGCAGGCGATCTATGCTCAATGGCAGACAGACTTTAGGGCACTGGCTGCTTGTCCTAACGTTTATGCAAAGCTGGGTGGCATCGCGATGCCCATCAATGGGTTTGGTTGGCACCGTCGCAGTACGCCTGCCACCTCGGATGAGTTGGTGGCAAAGACGGGCCCCTATCATTTGTGGGCGGTAGAACACTTTGGCGCCGAGCGCTGCATGTTCGAGAGCAACTTTCCCGTTGATCGGCAAAGTTGTTCATACCAGGTGTTATGGAATGCGTTTAAGAAGCTCGCCTCAGACTTAACGGTTGGCGAGCAAGATGCGCTCTTTCACGACACCGCTAAGAAGGTTTATAGAATTTAGGAAGACGATATGGCTATTGATGTCATTGGCGCTGGGTTTGGTCGCACTGGGACTCTGTCGCTAAAATTTGCGCTGGAAACGCTGGGTTTCGATAAGTGTTATCACATGATGGAAGTGATGTTGAACGAACACCATGTGGAGCTGTGGCGCCAAGCCGCACGACTGGAGAATGTCGATTGGCATGCCCTGTATCAGGGCTACCGCGCTACTGTCGATTGGCCCAGTGCGAGTTTTTGGCGGGAGCTGCGCTTGGTATACCCGGACGCCAAGGTGGTCCTCACCCTGCGCGATTCTGAGCAGTGGTATACCAGTGTAATGAATACGATCTGGAAGCTCTCAGCCACCGCACTGCCGGAGGGCAAACGGCGCGGCGACCCAGAAATGATCGAGCGCGCCATGATGAGTCACGAGGTTATTTGGAACGGTGTCTTTGGTGGTCGTATGGACGATAAAGACCATGTCATCGACTGCTTTGAGCGCCACAACCAAGAAGTCATCGATACAGTGCCCGCAGACCAGCTCTTGGTGTATCGCCCGGGTGATGGCTGGGAGCCGCTATGCGAGTTTTTAGAAAAGCCTGTACCTGACTCAGACTATCCGCGGGTGAACTCCACCGAGGAGTTCTCAGGCATTTGGAAAAAGCGCAGCTAAGGTTGGCGCTGCGCTGCCAGGTTATCTTCAGGCAGAGAAGCGCTCGGGAGTGCCCGTGGGCATCAGGCCAAACACGGACAAAATCAGCATGCAGATACTCGCTAGCCCCACATAGGCGGCAAAGCCGATCAAGATACTGCGCGTCACCGAATGATAACTGCCCTGCAGTTCTTCCTTGAAGGTCGACAGCATGCTGCCCTGCAACAGCTGGGTAATTAGCAGCAGAAAAAGCACCTGGCCTACATTTGAGAGAATCGCCTCGGTCATATTAATTTCTATGACCTCAGTCTGACTGACCGCCGGGTTCAGGCTGCCCGGTCCCAACCAAGCCATAATGGCCACAAAGTACACACAGAACGCCACCAAACCCGCGACGATGACCCCAGCAGCAGGTTTTTTCATCCCCAGCGCATGGTAGTTCGCTGCGAGCAGAAAAAAGCCCGCCAGCATCGAGCCAAAAAATGTTGAGAAGCCAATGCTGTTCAGGGAGTAAAGGCGTGGCAACGCTTCCTCTGGGGCGCCGGATGGGGCGGGATCGTCGGGTTCATTCATAGGCTTTCTCTTACAGGCTGTGCGCGTAGAGGCAGAAGTTTCACGGTCGCTGAGGCGAAGCGCAAGGTCTGAGCAGGTCCGCTAACGGCTCGGCAAAAAATCAAAGTGAGTGCTATCAAATGGGCCGCCATAGTCCGACACCTCGAAGGCTTCGGCAAAGCGCAGTTCCGAGTGAGCCGAATTCAATGCGCGTGCCTTTTTCGCAACGGCTGCGGGTTTGCGTTGATAGAAGTGCGTAAGCCACGCTCTATCGAATGGTCTGTCGTCGTCGGTTTCTGTGACGAGCGCGGGCAACCACTCAAACACTTGGCTCGCATGGCAGGCCAGTAGGTCGATAATTAGCGGCTGCACCGCCTCTGTATCAATAACCCAATCGAGGCGAAAAGGTCGCGGTTCGTCGAAACGATCAAAGGTAAGCAAAATACTCGGCATGCTCCTCAGCGGCGGCTGCTCTGGCGCAATGGCGGGCACCTGCAGCAGGTAGGCGCTATCTTTCACCAGTTGGGCGGTGGCGCGATGATCCGGGTGATAGTCTGCTGTGCGATGGGTAACGATAACGCTCGGCGCGTAAGCCCTTATGGCCGCAATTAACTGCTCGCGCAGCTCAACCGATGGAACGAGACGGCCGTCATCTTGGGGCCAAATTTCAATTTCAGCGTCGACCAATGCTGCCGCTTGCCCAGCCTCCTCATAGCGGCGCGCCGCCAATGCTGCTCGATCCAGCTCGTGATGACCGGCATTGCCGTTGGTAAGGCAGAGGATCTTGATGGCATAGCCTGCTTGATGCCAAAGCGTCATCAGCCCACCGGCGCTAAATTCTGCATCATCCGGATGCGCCATGATCAGCATCAAACGCTGTTCAGCCATGTGAGTGACTGACGATTTGCGTGAGGTTAGGTTTGCGCTTGCCATGTTCTGTGGCCGCTTCGAAGAGCGCGGCAATGCGCAGTAATGCTAAATCACCTCGCGGTTTGCCCACCAGCTGCACGCCTATGGGCAGACCGTCATGGGTAAAGCCGCCGGGCACAGAAATACTGGGTAGCCCGGTCGCCGAGATCATGCAGCATACCGCCATCCAATCGATGTAGGTTTGCATGGCAACACCGTTAATTTCGCTCACCCAATCCATGGTGGCATCGAAAGGCGGGACCTGTGCAGAGGGAATGATCAGCGCATCGTGGTGTTCAAAGTACTCGGCGACGCGACCGTAAAGTGCGCTGCGTTTCAGCTCCGCCGTCAAAAGCTCATCCGCCGTCAGCGCCAGCCCTTTGTCGATATTCCATCGCGCCGTTTCTTTGATGGTGTCTCGCCAGTCTGGGTCTATGGTCTCCAATCTTCGGCCCAACAGGCGTAGGCCTGCCGCTCGCTGTACCTGAAAGACATCCATCGCACCCGTAAGATCCGGTGCACTTTCGGTAACTTCCGCGCCCAAACGTCCCAGCACTTCGGCCGCTGCGGTAACGGCGTCACCTACCTCGGCATCGATGGGTAAGCCGCCTAGATCTTGGCTGACACCAATGCGCAATTGTTGCACCTCGGTCTCGCTTATGGGCTCAAGCGCATCTAAAAACGTGGTGCCCGGATCTTCCAGCGTGAGTGGATCACTGGCATGTGGTCCTGCCATCACTGAGAACAGCAAAATGGTGTCGCGCACATTCTTCGCCATGGGGCCGGTGGTCACCATGCGACCGTACCAACTGAAGCCTCGGTTGAAGGGCATACGTCCCATCGATGGACGAAAACCCACCACGTTGCAAAAGCTTGCTGGGTTGCGCAACGAACCACCAAGATCACTGCCGTCCGCAAGGGGCAACAAATCTGCGGCGAGCGCAACAGCGGCTCCGCCACTGCTGCCCCCGGGGGTTTTGCTGAGGTTGTATGGATTGTAAGTGTGACCGTAAAGCCGGTTGAAGGTATGCGACCCAAGACCAAACTCCGGCATATTGGAATGCCCGATAAAAATGGCGCCTGCCTCACGCAGTCGCCGAGCAAGTTCGTCGTCCTGCTCCTCGATGGTTTCTGCAAACCCCGCATACCCCCAACTGGTGCTAAAGCCCTTCACCGCGACGGCATCCTTGGGCGCCATGGGTAGGCCATGCAGCGGTCCGCGCTGGGCAATGGGTATCGCATCGGCGGCCGCCGCCAAGGTCATGGCTTGTTCCTTGGGAATCAAGCTGACCAGCGCGTTTAGGGTGGGATTTAGGGCCGCGATGCGCGTGTAGACATTGTCCATCACCGCTGTGGCGGTAACACTGCCCTGCTGCAGGTCACGACATAGCTCTGTCGCATCGCTCCATAGCGGCGCGGGCAAGGGTTCAGTCCTTGATTCAGTGAGGGGTTTAGTCATCGGTGACCTCGGTTAACCATTGCAGCAGATCGTCGATGACCTCAGCGCGATTTGGCTCATGGAGCATTTCATGCCGACCTTCGGTATAGAGCTTAAGATCAGCGCGTAACCCCGCCGCTTCGTAGCGCTTCTGCAGCGTCAGCAGCCTTTTGCCCTGATTGTTGAGAGGGTCTTCGCGTCCAGCGAACAGGTAGATAGGGACATGCTTGCCAATACGCTGAATATTACGGGTTTGCGTAGACTGAGCTTGTGAGGCAAACATACCGGCGAGGCCTCCCGCGCTGAGTCCGGCGCCACAAAGTGGGTCAGCGCGATAAGCCGCGATGCGTTCTTTGTCCCGACTAAGCCATGCCAGACCGCCTTCACCGTCACCCTGCCGCTCGAAGGGCCGATTGTTCAGGCTCAACACGTTAGCGCTGAGCAGGGGACTCGGGGTCGCAGGCGTCAGCCGCCAACTGTCAAAGCGCGCCAAGCTTGCAAGCAAGCGTGCTTGCACCCTGGGGAAGGCCCCAGTGGACCCGCTCAACACCAGCGCATGCAGGCGCTGGCCTAGGGTGTAGATGTACTCCTGAGCCAGCATGGCGCCCATGCTGTGGCCGAACAATATCGCCGGTCGATCATGCTGCTCGGTCATCCAGTGCTCGACAAACGCCAAGTCTTCTAAGGTTTCCTGCCAGCCGTTGTAGCCCATGTCGCCGGGTTCGATCAGCGTCGGCAGGCTGCGTCCATGACCGCGCAAGTCTGGGGCATAAACGTTGAATTGAGCATCGGTGAGGGCATTGGCCAGCTCGCCATAACGTTCGCTGTGCTCGCCCATGCCGTGGGCGATGAGAATATTGGCACGCGCGCTGGCAGGTTCACTGCACCGCCACTGTCGGCAAAAGATTCGGTGACCGGCTCGGGTCAGGGTCAGTTCGTCGCCTGAAAGGTTCAAATTGGTGGCTCGCGCAATCGGTGAGGCCGAAAATATAGCCTACCTACCGGTGAAATGACTAACGCCTCACTTTCGCCTCTCTTTCGCTTCGTAGGGTTAGACACAGGTCGACGAGCCAGGTGTCTGCCTTGCAATTGCTTCGCGGTCCTCTAGGGTAGATACAGAGGGCGTAAATAACGGAGCAATATGCAGTCTTCCGACAAGGGTTTTGCTGGAGATTTGGATCGATTGATTTTTTTTGGCAGCGTGGCAGGAATCATTTCGCTATGTCTGCCGCTGGCGCTGTTTCCTGAACAGGGGGGCGTCATTCTTGGCAAGGCCTTTGACTTTTTGACCCAGCAGTTCGGCGTTTTCTACGTTGCTGGCGCATCACTTACCTTTGCCTTTTTGCTCTATCTCGCCTTTAGCCGCCATGGGGATATTCGCCTGGGCAACAGTGAACCTGAATTCTCCACCCTGAGCTGGGCGGCCATGTTGTTCTGCGGTGGCATCGGCACCAGTGTTTTGTACTGGGGTGTCGTGGAATGGGCCTACTATTTTCAGGCGCCACCCTACGGCGTTACCCCAGAAACTCCCGAGGCCATGCTGTGGTCGGTAAGCTACCCGATTTTTCATTGGGGTCTCATGGGCTGGTCACTGTATGTGCTGCCAGGCGTGGCTATCGCTTACAGCTACTACGTGCGCGGCGCCAAGTCACTGCGGTTAAGCGATGCCTGTGAGCCGGTCATTGGCCGGCATGCCCAAGGTCCTCTGGGACGCGCCATTGATTTGCTGTTTGTGGTTGGCTTGGTCGGTGCTTGCAGCATTGGTATTGGGCTTGCGGTGCCGTTGATTGGCGCCTGCGTCGCGTATCTGCTGGGTGTCGATCGCGCCTCACTTGGCTTTACCCTCGATGTGGTGGTCATTGTCGTGGTGACCTGCATCTTTGCAGGCAGCGTCTGGATGGGCCTAGAGAAAGGCATCAAACGCCTAAGTGACCTTAATGTGTTGCTCGCCATGCTACTGCTGGCGCTGATTCTGCTTGCAGGCCCGACGCTCTTTATCGTCGAACTGGGTTTTGAAAGTGTTGGCCACATGCTGCAGAACTTCATTCGCATGAGCACCTATACCGACGCTGCAGGTACTACGACCTTCGTTGAGGCGTGGACGGTTTTTTATTGGGCTTGGTGGCTCGCGCTGGGGCCGTACATGGGCGTATTCATCACCAAGATCTCCCGCGGCCGCACGTTGCGCGAACTGATTCTCGGCGGCATTGGCTACGGTACGCTGGGCTGCACGGTTTTCTTCGCCATCCTCGGTAACTACGCACTGTACCTAGAGCTGAATCAGCTCTTCCCAGTGATCGAAACGCTTAACACCGTAGGCGCCCCTGCTGCTATCGTCGGTGTGCTGGGCACGCTGCCCATGGCCAGTTTAGCGATTCTGATTTTTACCCTTGTTTGCGTCATTTTCGCGGCGACGAGCTACGATTCGGCCTCCTACACATTGGCTGCCTCGGCTACTCGCTCGCTGGCCCCAGAAGATCACCCGCATCGTGGGCACCGCGTCTTTTGGGCCTTTTTGCTCGGTTTGCTGCCCATCACCTTGGTGTACATGGGCGGGCTAAAACCCCTGCAGTCTGCGGTGACGTTGGCGTCGGTACCCTTGTTTATGGTGACCGTCGTGCTGACGATCTCTTTGTGGCGATCCATTCACGCGGCGGAAGCGGCCCGGGCAGTCTCCGGGGATCTCTCCAAGGCATCGTAGGCGTTTAGGGAGCAAGCATGGTGGAATTGGACTGGCAGTGGCTGAGCCTTTCTCAAGCGTGTCAGCGTTTGAAGAGCGGTCAAGCCAGTGCCCGACAGCTTACCCAAGAGATGCTCGATCGCGCTCAGGCGCTGGAAAGTGACACCCACTGCTACGTGCGTTTGCTGGCAGAGGAGGCGCTGGCCGCAGCGCAAGCCCTAGATCAAAGACAAGCAGATGGTGAACCCCTAGGGCTGCTGCATGGCGTGCCCATTGGCATCAAGGATTTGCTTTACACCGAGGGCCTGCCCACCGCATCGGGCACC
>ERZ802821.546-NODE-546-length-21074-cov-9.96617_pt1 | contig 21074 bp, 19 predicted proteins | sample MGYA00345648_ERZ802821 | MGnify/ENA primary metagenome ERZ802821 (study PRJEB30503, sample SAMEA104212357) | marine metagenome | biome: Westerlies Biome; feature: [SRF] surface water layer (ENVO:00010504) within the epipelagic zone...; material: water... | reverse complement strand
CTGCGCCGGCTGTGAGCGCGGCCGTGGTGGCGGCAAAACTCAAGTAACGCGGGGCAATGTCGTCCAGTTCAACACCAAGACCTCTGAGCACATTGGCTGCTGCCACTGCGGTGCCAGATCCCTGAGCGCCTAGGGCTACCCGCTTACCGCGTAGGTCGGCAACCGCGGCTATACCACTGTCCTCAAGTGTCAAGATATGCACAATGTTGGGGTAGGCGGTAAATAGCACTCGCAACGGCAATGCCTGTTCAAATAACCCTTGGCCAAGAAACGCATCGGTGGTTACATCAGCCATAGCAATGCCTAAGTCGCTCTCCATGCGCGCCACTTGAGTGACGTTAGTAATAGAGCCGCCGGTGACTTCAGCTTTAACGTTAACGTCGGTGAGCTGTTTTGACCAAACAGAAGCCATACCGCCGCCAAAAGGATAGTAAAGACCCGCCGGCCCCCCGGTCGCAATCGACAACGTGCGATCCGCTTCACCACATCCGCACAGCACCACCCATGCCACAACCCAAAAGGTCGATGAACGGCCTATCCTAGCGCTGACATTTGCTGACACACTCATTGCTGGCGCACGCCTCGTTGCTATCAAGTAGCAGCAAACATTAACCGCTCCACCGCATCGGGCCAACCGTTGTGAATCATCTGGCTAATCAAGTAAAGCAAGAATGGTCACTCTCCGCTACGGACCTTTTGGGAGAAACCCTTGGGACCACGCAAGCAACCGCCTCACACCCCACATCTATGTGAATATCAATAAACGCTCCGAACTCAAAGAGTTCCCAGGCCCTACGACGCTGGGAGCGAAAAGGCTAAATAAAAGCAGTGATTCCCACTGCACTAGCGGCCAACGTCAACTTTGATCTTTCAGCCACGCGACCAATGTTTTCAATACGATCGACATCGGTAAAACCTAGTTCTCTGGCCAAGCCATGGCGCAGATTGTCAGCGTTTAAGTATAGGTCGGTCTCTCCGTTGATGCGGTCGCTGTATTCACACCATGTCATTCTTATAGGCAAATCACGACAGCCTAGAAGCCAGCAACTAGGCCTTCTTTGCGGTGGTCAGATCCGCCTACATAGCCGTCGGCAATACGCTGAATTAACTGTGCACCACCAAACGTACTTGCGCGCTTGTCAAAGCGAACCTTATGCCCCCGCGCTCCCAACTCCTCTGCAACCTTAAGATCGAAGCCCAACTCTAGGCCAACACCAAAATCTTCGTATACGTGCCATCGCGGCGCATCGCTGGCCGCTTGGGGATTCTGTCTATGACCAAACACGCGGTTGATCATTTGCACATGACCCTGATGTTGCATATGCCCACCCATAACCCCAAACGCCATTTCAGGCCGAGAATTCGCGGTTACAAAACCCGGAATAATGGTGTGGAACGGGCGTTTATTCGGACCTACTGTATTGACATGATCGGGGTCAAGCACAAAGCCACTGCCACGGTTTTGCATCGCAATGCCTGTACCTGGAATGACAACCCCAGAGCCAAACGCACGAAAGTTCGATTGAATAAAAGACACCATCATGCCGCTGGCATCTGCTGTAGTGAGGTAAACCGTATCGTAACCAACCGGCAATACCGCGGGCGGCAAAGCCATCGCGCGCTCGGTAATGGACGCCGCCGCTCGGCGTAAACTCGCCGGATCTAATAATTCTTCAACACTGACAGTCATCGCAGCGGCATCTGCGAAACGTCCTGCCGCAGCGGCCGTAGCGATCTTCATAGCCTCGATTTGTTGATGTACTTCTGCCGAGGAATCTAACGGCTGGTCTGGCAAATATTGCAGTATGCCCAGAGCAATCTGCGCCGCCAAACCCTGACCATTCGGCGGAATCTCATGCAATTCAACCTGTTTGTATGCCTGTTTGATCGGTTCCACCCAATCTGCTGTATGGCTTACGAGGTCTTGCAAGGCCAAACAACCACCCTGAGCAGTACTCGCAGCGACCATCGCCTCGGCTAATTCCCCCTGATAAAAAGCCGCCCCCTTAGTCTCGGCAATAAGCCGCAATGACCGGGCTAAATCAGGTCGCTTAAACAATTGCCCCGCGCGCGGCGCGGGAAGAAAATGCTCTGAAAAAGCGTCAAAGCCTGCATAGTAGGATTCAAGACGCTGCCAATAAAAGGCCGTTTCCGGCCCCACCAAGAATCCGCCCTCAGCATACTCAATCGCCGATTCAAACAAATCCGCAAATGCCAACTGGCCATACTTATCGCTGAGTTTCACCCAACTGCTGACCGCTCCAGGCACGGTGACACTGTCCCAGCCTAGCTCGGGCATTTTCTGCAGACCGCTGAAGCGATCGGCAGTCCAGCCTGCGGGCGACCGCCCGGAGGCATTGAGACCAACCACTTCAGAACCATCCCAAAGTAGGCAAAAGGCGTCACTACCAAGCCCATTATTATTTGGTTCTACCACCGTCAAGGTAATCGCCGCGGCAAGTGCGGCATCTACAGCATTACCGCCCTGCTGCATGACGCGCAAACCCGCTTGGACAGCCAAAGGCTGAGAGGTAGCGACTAAGTTGGCCGCCGCAACCGGAGCACGGGCTGAGCGATAAGGTAGGTTCGGGTCATACATTATATTGAACAATCGCAATAAGCAGTTCAGAGCAAACCACGCTCACAACGACGACGCAACACCACGGCGGTACCGCGCCAAGCGCTCAAAATCGCCAATTTCCTCGGCAATGCTTAAACCTAAGTTCAGCACTTGTTCGAAGCGCCGACCGGACGCCATAACATCCTCAATCACCTGCAAAGCCATTGGACTATCGCCTATAGAATGTAGTGCGACGGCGTACAGGTAGGCCGTGCGCTGGGTTGGCTGTTGCGCGAATGCTTTAGCAAGTAAACCCACAGCCGTCTCGCGCTGACCCTGACGAACCAGCCACATCGCACGAGCCACCAATACATCCGCACTGTCCGGCACACGCAACAACGCTTGTTGTAACAGCGGACCGGCTTCGGCGTCGCGCCCTTGGGCCCGATAGAGATCGGCCAAATTGACCATACCCGGTACCCAGTCTGGGTTGAGCACCAGTGCCTGTTGCAATTGTTCCTGAGCTCGCACCACGTCACCCATCTGCAGGTAGGCATTAGCAAGGTTAGTCCGCGCACCAGGTCGATCCAAGTGCAATTGCTGCACCACCAGATACTCATCCACAGCAGCACTGAGGTGTCCGCGTTGATTTTCTGGTAACTGGCTCATTCCGTCTAATAAACCCTGAGTTACCTCGATACGCACAGCTAATATCGGATCTTGTAACAACCGCCGCAGGCGTCGCCAACGTTCTGTAAAAGACCATCGAGCAGCCCCTCGAACAGCGCCAATTCGCTGCAACGCAGAAGCTGAATTTAACCCCGCAACGATGGCCTCCGAACTGATTTGACGCTGATACCTTCCCATTAGAGATAAGGCCGTCGCGCGCACAATGTCAGGCTGCTTAGAATTTTGCGCGACTGCTGCCAAAGCAGATTCGGCGTTCAACTGACCATCACGCGCCAGCGCAAATATCACACCAAAATGCACAGTCTCATCCGCTGGCGGTGCCCCAAAATGCGCGCGCACAGCGTCTGCTGCCCACTGCACAGATTCCGATTTGTGACAGTCGGTACATGGATTGGGTGCCCGGGTGCGTTCAGACAGGTCCGGACGGGGCTTGCGAAAACTATGATCTCGACGGCCATCAATTCCCATATAGACCCGCTCTGGCATATGACAGGAAACACACGCTGCAGCCTCAGTACCCTGTTGATGAAAGTGGTGTTCGATGCTGTCGTAATTGGCCGGCCGCAACGACGGAAAATCTGCACGGCCATTGACGTTGTGGCACTGGGTGCACACGCCATTGCCGGGGATTTTTAACTGCGCCGAATGGGGTTCATGACAGTTGCTGCAGGCTACTCCCGCACGATGCATTTTGCTTTGCACAAATGAGCCGTGAACATACACCTCATCCAAGATCTGTCCATCGGCATGATATAAACCATCGTCAAGCAGGGCCGGTAAATAATGATCCAGATAGTTTTGCTGGGGGGTGAACCCTTCCGCAAGTTGCGTGCGTCGACTATGGCATGTTCCACAGGTGTTTACCTGTTGCGCTGCTTCTTTCAACGTCGGTAAAGGCACTATGGTCGGCTGCTGTGCATGGAGACTACCCGGCCCATGACAGGCCTCGCACCCTACGCTGATCTCCGCAAATTCCGTCGCAAAGGTATCCGTTGCGGGATCGTAGTTTTTGCGTACCGCAGTCGAGTGACAATCTGCACACATGTGGTTCCAGTTTTGGCCACCGCGACGCCAATGTTCCGGATTTTCGATCGCGTCTGCGGACGGATTAAGGTGATACCAGCCATCTTGATGAGCTACCGTATTACGCGACCCCGACCCCGCTCGATTGTCCCAAACCATCGGCAATGCCTGCAGCCGACCGCCGCCCAAGTCCACAAGGTACTGCTGCAGCGGTGCTACCCCAAACGTATAGCGTATTCGCAGCTGAGTTAAATCTTTGGAGGCGTTAGTGCCATCTGTGGTGGCGACAACGAAGGCCGAGCCCGCCGTTTGAAACAGCGTTCTGTGTTTACCATGGACTAATTCGGCATCGGCAAAATCACCGAAAACTGTATCGGGAGTCGGTTCTGCCATGGCCAGCTGATGATGCGACCCCTGCCAGTGTTGCCAGATTTCAGCATGACAGCCAGCGCATTGGTTGGAGCCTACGTACTCGGCCGAATCTGTGTTGACCGGCTCGAGCTCCACCCTAGGAGCGTTGCTTGAGTCACAACCCGCTGACCCAAGCGCCAGCAAGACGACAGTGATTAGGGCACGATTACATTGCGCAGTCATGCCCTCAACGCGATCTCAGAATGAGATTTTACCTGCCATAGTGCGCCGCAAGGACACGAATCTCTTCGTCAGTGAGGTCTTTCGCCATGCCATACATTACAGCATTGACGCGCTTTTCCGAGCGGTAAGCCTGTAATTGCAAGCGCAGGTAGCGTTCCCACTGACCGTTCAGATTCGGATAGATGTCCGCGATCGCCTTACCATCTTGGCCATGGCAGGCAATACAGCCCTTCTCTACAGCCAACGCCGCGCCGTCGACAGGCTCACCTGAGCATGCGCCCAACAACATCACGGCGCCAACCAACGCCGACTGATAAATTGATTTCAATGTATTCACAGCCAACCTCAATTCGCTTGGCGACTGAAATATTCAGCCAGCCTTTGTATATCTTCGTCACTCAGCAGAACCGCTTGGGCGTTCATTTGGTTTCCGGGCTCCTGACCTTCGCGAAAATAATTAAGGCGGCTTACCAGATAACCCACGTTCTGGCCGGCGATATTTGGGTAGCGGTCAGAACTCGCTACGCCGTTAACACCGTGGCACGTCACACAGTGATACTTCCATGCCAATTCTGCGTCCTCTTCTGCCCAGACCCCAGGCGCAAAACCCAGAAGCACGCACGCAGCTGCAGCACAAACTGCAAACACGTTTTTCTTCAGACCACTACGGCCACATTTTGCCATCTTGTTGTTTTCCTCAGAGTTATGTTTTTCTTCAGCGCTTTGTAACCAAAGCACAATTTCGCACAAATGCTAATTGCTGGCCACATTATCCACCGCCATCACAAAGCGGTGAGGGTAGGCTTGAGCCCCTCCTTCCGGGCCTTCTTGCGAACTCAAGCGGCGACCACCTAGGCGCTCAAAGAACCCCGTAGCGAACCGTTCGGCACGCACATAGAGCGAGTATCGATGACGCAAGCTTGCTCGCCGCGCGATCTCTCTTAATAGTTCTCGACCAATACCTTGGCCTTGAGCACTAGGCGCGACATATAACCCATGCAGCCACGCCACTTGGTCGCCATTTTGCAATCGTATTAGTGCGTCCGGCTGCCACACTGCAACCCCTATTTCCGCGGCCGCTTTATAACATAAGACCATTTCAAAATCTTCAAAATCCAGAGCTCGGTAGCTCAAAGATACCGCCGCCAGTCGGCTCAAACGGGCGGAAGTTGGCCACCCGCCTACTGCTGCGACGACGAGCGCATTAACCTTCGCTAAATCGGCAGACTCAGCTCGTACAAATGTTAGCAACTGACCCATTCCACCATGACCGTTGTGGCAGTCTATCAATCTCTTCAGCACCTATTGCAAGACGAACTAAGACAGAATATCGACAGTTTAATGGTCACGAAGCTTTGACCCGACAACCGGTACCGTTTTACGAATCGAGGATTTCGAGATGATTTATGTCCAATGTCGCCATCATTGGTGCCGGTATCTGCGGCTTGCGCTGCGCGCAGTTGTTACAAGAAGCCGGCGTCACTGTTGAACTTTTTGATAAGGGCCGCGGAGTTGGCGGCCGCCTCGCAACACGGCGCCACGCGCATTGGCGTTTTGATCACGGAGCGCCCAGTTTGCACGGCGACGGACCGGGATGGCGAGAAAAAATCCGTGGTTATCCAATATGGTCGCGCACCCACGAGACGATGGAATGCCACGTGCCTGAACATGGCGTTAACCAGCTCGCTAAAGATATTGCGCGGTCGCTCAGTATTCTTAACGGCTGTCAGATCACATCCATAGTGCAGCACGCCAACGGGTGGCATTTATATGATGATCAGGCGGCCGAACACGGGCCCTTTGACGATTTAGTGATCACCGCGCCCTGTCCTCAAACTCAGGTATTAATCGAAAATCTCGATACCCCTCTCAAACAGCAGTTATCGAATGTTCGCATGAACCCGGCATGGGTCATGATGCTCGCCACCACCACGCCGATAATCACTGCAACACAACAGACTCCAACTCACAATTTGATCCGCCGTATCAGCGCTGAGCATTCCAAACCCAAGCGCGCGATCAATAAAGACGAATACTGTTACGTTCTGGAGGCAACAGCCGGCTGGAGCCAGCGCCATGAGGACGATGCGCCCACTGATGTGCAAACACACCTATTAGCGGCACTAAAGGACGTAACCGTCGAGATGATAAAACCTCTTCACTGCGCTGTTCACAGATGGCGCTACGCCCATACCCAAGACGCCGTTGGTAAACCCTATCTGATGGATAAAGATCTGCGTTTAGGGGTAGCCGGCGACTGGTGTCTAGGTCGTGGTGCAGACGGCGCTTACCAGAGTGGCGAAGACCTTGCCGCGGCGCTATTGCATGCCAAGCCTTTCGGCGCCTAATCACCAACGCGCTGTTAGCCGACTGGGGCCACTCGCGCTGAAGGCTCTTGTTGACCGACTGTGGCCGCTTGCGCTGAGGGCTCTTGTTAGCCGACTGTGGCCGCTTGCGCTGCAGGCTCTAATTAGCCAACTACGGCGACTTAGCCCGAGGAGTGCTGTTCCTCGTTGCTCTCTGACGCCAGCGCCCTTTCCGCATCGACCACGATTCTTACCATAGTAATGTTGCAGACGATTTGACGCTCTAACTGACTCACATCGTCCGCAATCCATCCAACCACGGTTACACAGCCGCGGTAAGTAGGCTCAAAATACCGCTTGTCTATGAACACGACGACTCGGTTGATGTTTATGCCCAGCAACACCAATAACAAAGCGAAAATCGCCAACGCTCGAAACCAACGCGATGCAAGCACCCTCATTTTCTGCCCCCGCTAAGACCTGATCTGGCATTATGGCCAGCCTTCGCCTCTGACCCTATACTACCCTACGACACTCTGCGATGAAGGTATCAACGCTATGAAATTGTTCGGCTTATTGTTTTCACCACTGGTTTTTGGGTTGGCATTTTTAGCACCCTTACTCGCCCAATCAATAACCGCACTTGGTTTGCCTACAGCGGGTATAAATCCGCTATGGATCGGTTTTATCGTTGGCGGTGCTTTAGGCTTGTCAGCACAGCTACGCGGCTCGTGGTTTTGGATAAAGCCATGAGCGAAATCCAATATTCAAGCCCTGCCAATGTAGACGCGCTAGATTCGGCAGAGCGCCAAATCGCAGCCAAATACATGCGCATGGTGCCTTGGGGAGCTGTGGCATGGGCTTTCTCCAATTTAGCCGTTTGGCTATCCCTATGGCCGCTGGTACTTTTGGACATCATGCCGCTATGGCTTGGCTTCATTATCGCATCGCTAAACGTCAGTCTTTGTTACCTGCCCTCCCACGAAGCGCAACACAATATTATTGCCCGCCGTGGTCAACCCTTACGGTGGCTAAACGAATTAGTCGGCCATATCTCAGTTATTCCTTTAGTCCAGCCATATCGAGTCCTCCGCGACACCCATATGGAGCACCACGCCCATACTAACGATCCGCAACTGGATCCCGATTATCCGGTACATGCGCCGAGTGGTTTCGCTTTTTTACTTAAGAGCATCCAATCCCGGCAATCGGGATCGGACGCGAACCAGAGCTATGCTGATGCGTTGCAACGGCGCGGCAAAGATCATGAACTCATCGACGCGCTGGTTTATAGCGTTGTGCACCTTGGGTTTTTAATCAGCATGGCGTGGAGTGGCTACGCACTGGAAGCGGCACTGCTGTGGTGGCTACCAAGACACATTGGGCTGACTTATATCCAGTACTATTTAAGCTGGGCACCCCACCACCCCGGCAATGGCCGCGGGCGCTATAAAGACACCCGCGCCTTCAAAAGCCGTCTGGGTAACCTATTATCTTTAGGTATGCAGTACCACATCGTGCATCACCTTTACCCACATATTCCGTTGAGCAAAACACCGGCCGCCTATCGAGAGCTAAAACCTATCCTGCAGCAACGCGGCTGTGATCTGGGGGATTTGTAACCACAGGCCCATAATGTAGCACCGCATTAGCTGCTGGCATTCTCGAGCATATCGCCTCAGTATGCTCTCTCAAAATCGTTGGGGAGCGAGCATGAATGACCAAAGCGGGGCTTGGTTCTTGCGGGGCAATTGGGCGCCAACGCAGCAAGAGCGAACGTCCACAGAACTGAAAATTGAAGGCACTATTCCACCCGAGCTGAACGGCGTATATCTACGCACTGGACCCAATCCAGCGTCAGGCACTGGGGATCACTGGTTTCTCGGCGATGGCATGGTGCATGGCATTCGTCTCAGCAACGGCAGCGCCGAGTGGTACCGCAACCGCTTCGTGCAAACTCCGGACATTACCGATCCACTGACAGACCCCATGGGCGGCCTTGGCGATCTGCGACGCGGCAAGGGCAATACCCATGTGATGGCCCACAACAAAAAAATATTATGCCTCGAGGAAGCCCATTGGCCTTGGGCAATTGACAGCGAACTCAACACCGTTGGCTGTGAAAATTTTGATGACGCGCTACCCTGTTCGATGACCGCGCACCCAAAGGTTTGTCCTGTTACTGGCGAGTTATTGGCGTTTAGCTACTTTTCGTTTCAGCAACCATTCCTCCAATACATTCGCATCGGCGCTGACGGCAAGCTAAAGCAGCTTGAGGGCATCGAATTGCCTGAAATGGTAATGATGCACGACTTCAACATCACCGAAAATTACGTGATTTTCATGGATCTGCCCTTAGCCTTCGATCTGGATCTTCTGGCCAGCGGTATACCGTTTCGCTTCAAGCGCGAAAATCAGGCGCGTCTCGGCGTTATGCCGCGAACCGGCAGCGCGAGCGATATTCGCTGGTTTGAAATCAACCCGTGCTACGTCTTTCATCAGGTTAACGCTTGGGAACAAGGTGATGTCATTAACTTATTCGTCTCCAAGCAAAACTCAGCATTCGGCACAGACTCCGGCGACTTCTCCGAAGTGTCACGCCTACATCGCTGGCAAATCAATCTGGCTACTGGCCAAGTTACGGAAGAAAAAGTCGACGACCGTCCGGGCGACTTTGGCCGGGTCAACGATAAATTCGTTGGCAAAGCCAGCCAATTTGGCTACCTCATGGCGCTGGATGGCGAGGGCAACAGTGAAGAACCGGTGTATGGCCCCAAGCTCTACCAATACGACTTAATCAGCGGCCAGTGCAACGAGCACAATCTCGGCAACGGCACCCGTGGCGCCGAGCCCGTCTATGCTCCGGTGCCGTCCTCGAACGCCGAGAACGACGGATGGATCTTGTGCCTTGTGCATAACGAGCACAACAATAAATCCAAACTCGTGATCATCGAAGCCGACAATTTTTCTGCGGCGCCAGTGGCCAGTATCGAGTTGCCCTACCCTGTGCCCTACGGCGCCCATGGTAACTGGATTGCAGATCAACAGCTGAACTGATCAGCTTGTTTCGTCGCCCAATAAGCCAACTGCATAGTATGAATCCACGGTATCTCTGACGGTGGTTTCTAAGTCGAAGGTTTCCAGACCCAGCTCCTGCTTGGCCAGCAGACAATAGGCTCGCGGCGCGTCGTAGGTCGGTTTCGCTGGGACATCACCACTTTCCCCATGCATGGGCTCGCCACCAATGTCGTCCACCATTGGGTACAGGGATTCCAGCAATGCTTGTAATTGCCAGGTGAACAACTCGCCACCTCGATCCGCCGCCGACAAAATATAGCGGCTGCCATTGCCGCCAACGGTGGTTTCCATACATAGACGATGAGCACGCGCGACGTCGCGCACATCCACACAGTTCCACAACATACGGCCTTCACGCCCGCCCTTGTAGGGTTTGCCCTGCATCATCCGCCTTATGTGATTTTGCCAACTCCAGGGTTGGTCATTGTTGCTCGCAATCAGCGGTCCAATGACGTGCAAGGGTAAAATAGCGAGTGCCTCAAAAACGCCTGTGGCCTCAGCTTCGGCATAAATGAGCTTTTCGGTATTCGCTTTAGCCATGGCATATGCGATGTCACGATCTTTCGAGATTTGCTCCTCGCTCCAACGGCCCTTGTAGGCTTCTACATTGTCTCCACACCAATCTTTTTCGGTAAAGACGTATCCTTCAGGGCGCGGATGACCTACTGCGGCGAAAGAGGAGGTAAAAACAAATCGCTTAACGCTACCAGAGCGCTTTACCGACTCGATCACATGAGCATTTTCCTTGAAGCAACCATCATAAACTTCTTGGGGAGATTCTCGGTTAAAACCCACTGTCGCTCCCGCATGAATAACCGCCGCGCAACCCTTAAACGCCTCGTTATAGCTGCCGGGCTTAAATAGGTCGGCCTCGTACAATGATACGTGCCCGCGCATACCGTCATGATTAAGATCCAGCAAGTGCGCCGTCTTGGCAGGATTGCTGGCATCACGGACACACGCTCGCACCTCGTACCCTTGTTCCATGCAGTCTTGAACAATCCAAGAACCGATATAGCCACTGGCGCCGGTTACCGCTATTGGGCCATCAGCTGGTGAAACCGCATAGTTATGTGCAGACATAGTTTGCTCCCCGCAAAGATTATTATTACAACGAATTTAGTTACTCTCGCGCCCTCGCCAAAGGCCCCAAGCTTGCCGGATAGCCACTAAGTAATGGCCATTCAATAACGCCAAAAGGCAGTCGATCTGGTCGAAGCTGATCTTGCCGCGCTGAAATAACGCGATCGCCCTCAATGGCATATTTTCGGCCATCTCTGTGAACATTTTACGCGTTGTCGGATCGGCTTTCTCCAACCCCATTCCGCCCAAAAAAGCGTCCGCAAATTTGGCCTGAATTTTCGCACCCAACCATGTAGTGCCTATTTCGCGTACAGAAGAATTACGGTGAAAGGGGCGCAACGCCTCGGGCGCAGGCACTGACCTGTTGAGCATTTGCGCAAATGCAAAGTCTGAGACGGCCAATCCCTGCCCCGCATCTGCAGGCAAAAATTCTGGCCAAGGCACGCCGGCAGCGAGGGCACTGGGCACGTCAACAGAGGCTATGTTGAGCATTTTAGTCAGCCGGATATCTCGACTGGATACGCCAATGCGTAACTCCACTGGGCCGGATTCTAAAATCCAATTTTGCGTTCCGTGATCGAATATTTGAAAGCTGTCGGGCAATAACTGGATTTCTACAGACCCGCCAGCACCTGCTTCTAGGTGCAGTTTTGCAAAGCCGCACAGCTCTTGGTCGGGACGATGCACTAAGCTGTTCTTGCAGTGCCGGTAGACCTGAACGACTTCAGCACCCGCCATCGACCCAGTATTTTTTACCTCTACCGTTAACTTAACCGAGCGCTGTGCGGTGAGTGTATCGTTCGACAAGATCACTTGTGGCAAATCGAAGTGGCTGTAGCTTAGACCATGCCCAAAAGGGAACAACACAGATCTGCGCGCAGTATCAAAATAACGATAACCAACGTACAAACCTTCGCGATATTGCATCTGTCGATGCTCACCCGGGAACCAGGGCTGTGACGGTATATCCGAGAGTTGTTCCGCAAAGGTTTCAGCCAGCTTGCCGCTGGGATTGCGCACACCCATTAATACATCAGCAATAGCGCCACCGGCAGCTTGACCACCAAGATAGCCTTCTAATATCGCGCCAACCTCATCCACCCACGGCATTTCCACCGGCGCACCATTCGCCAGCACCACGACTGTGCGCGGATTAGCCGCAGCCACGGCCCGGATTAAAGCATCATGTTGCGGCGGTAAGCACATGTGCTCGCGATCAAAGCCTTCCGATTCATATATTCCCGGCAATCCCGCAAAAACCACTGCCACTTCTGCGGCACTGGCGGCCCTGACTGCTTCGTCAATCAGGCCCTGATCAGGCTCGCTATGGATCGGGTCATAACCGGCCGCATAAGTTACCGCCTCTGTGTACTCTGCCAACGCTGCCACCAGAGTATCGACCTGAGTCGGCCGCACTTGAGAGCTGCCCGCGCCCTGAAAGCGTGGTTTTTCTGCAAAAGCGCCTATTAAAGCAAGCGGCTGTGTCGCTGAGAGCGGCAAGATTTGCTCATCATTCTTCAGCAATACACAACATTGGGCAGCGGTCTCTCGAGCCAGTTTATGCTGGCTAACGGGGTCCGCAGCAATCGATGGCGTCTGTCGATCTTTCGCCGATAAACTCAGCGCCACGTTTCGTATGACAACCCTATCTAACGCCCCTTCGTCGAGTTCTCCTGCGCCGACCGCGGCCGCGACCAACTTATCCGTAATACCGCCGCTGTTGGGCATTTCTAAGTCAAGCCCACTCTTGACGCCAAGCACACGATCATTGGCGGCACCCCAATCCGTCATTACCAAGCCATCAAAGCCCCATTCTTCACGCAGCACCGTATTCAATAGCCAGTCATGTTCACTGCAATAGATCCCATTTAGACGGTTGTATGCACACATGACCGTCCACGGCTTGGAGGTTTTAACAGCAATTTCAAAGCCCTTAAGGTAAATCTCCCGCAGGGTGCGGTCGTCGACCACAGCATCCATGTACATGCGCCCACGTTCTTGGTTATTTACCGCAAAGTGCTTTAAGCAAGCGCCAACACCCTGCGACTGAATCCCCCGAACTAAACTGCCCGCAATATGTCCGTTCAAGAACGGGTCCTCAGAGAAATATTCAAAATTTCTTCCGCAAAGCGGATTGCGCTTGATGTTGAGCCCCGGACCCAGTAGCACACTCACATCCTCGTCCACGCAGGTTTCACCCAACGCTTCACCGACACGCTCAATCAGAGCCAAATCCCAGGAACAGGCCAATGCTGATGCCGTAGGAAAGCATGTGGCCGCAACACTGCGATGCGCGCCAAGGTGGTCCGCCTGCTCCGCCTGTTTGCGCAGTCCGTGCGGGCCATCCGTAACCATTATTTTGTCGATGCCCAAACGCGGCAACTCTGCCAAGTGCCAAAAATCCTGGCCCGAACAAAAGTCGGCTTTTTCCGCCAATGTCATCTGCGCCACTAAAGCTTCAGCATCAGCGATCGCACCCGCACTAAAAGGATGATTCATAGCCCAAGCACCAACTTAGCCATGATATTTCGCTGAACTTCGTCGCTGCCACCAGCGATGGAGCTGGCCCGAAAGTTGAAGTAATTGGTAAACGCCATCGCACCCGCATCTGGGCCGATCATGGCTGCATTGCTGCCTACAGTACGCGCCTCCGGTTGGTGAACCCCAGCATAGTGACCAGTAGCAATGACCGCCAATTCACTGATTTGCTGTTGCATTTTGGCCGATAGCGCCTTCATTACCGATGATTCAGGCCCCGGGTTCTGGCCTTTCGACAGCGACGCCATGAGCCTGAATTCGGTATATTGAATTGCTTCTAGCTGCACTTCAGCTTCTTCCAACTGACGCTTGAAGGCAGGATCTTCCGCAACCGTGCCTGCATCTAAAGCGGTAGACTCAGCCAGTTTACGTACCCGTTGCAACGCCACTTTACGCGCGGCATTACCGCCCGTAGAGCCGCCACGTTCGAACTCCAACAGATACTTCGCTACCTGCCAGCCCTTATTTTCCTCGCCGACAATATTAACTTTCGGCACCCGCACATCGTCAAAAAACACCTGATTTACTTCGTGGCTGCCAGACGCAAACACAATGGGCTCAACTCGAACACCCGGGCTGTGCATATCCATCAGTAAAAACGTAATGCCTTCTTGCGGTTTACCGCCATCATCGCTGCGCACAAGTAAAAACATTTTGTTGGCGTAATGGGCATGGGACGTCCATATTTTGCTGCCATTTAAAACAAAATCATCGCCATCAGTCGCCGCACGCAGTTTAAGGCTCGCCAAATCGGATCCAGAGCCAGGCTCCGAATAGCCCTGACACCAATAATCCTCGCCAGAAAGAATACGCGGCAGATATTGCTGTTGCTGCGCCTTGGACCCACAACCAATCAGCATCGGTCCGCACATACCCAATCCCATCGGCGCTGTATCTGGTGCATGCGCCTGAGCTTTTTCTATGGACCATATATAACGCTGAATTAAATCCCATCCGGTACCGCCGTATTCTTGAGGCCAACTGGGCGCAATCCAGCCTTGTTGATGCAGAATGCGGTGCCAAACAATGTTGTGCTCGTAGTCCAAAAATATACCGGGGCATAACCGCTGCGCGTCACGAAGATCATCCGTTAAGTTATCATCAAGGAACCTGCGCACCTCGTCGCGGAATGTTTCATAATGCGGAGCAAACCCGATATTCATTTACCTTTCCCCTTAACTAAAGCCCGCCGCTTAGCGGCACTCAATCTGGCTTTATACCCCCGATACAGAGATATTTAATTTCCAGATAATCATCCAACCCATAACGGGACCCCTCGCGACCATTACCTGATTCTTTGACCCCACCGAACGGCGCCATTTCATTCGATACGATGCCTTCATTGATGCCGACAATACCGTATTCCAGTGCTTCGGCCACCCGCACCATACGCGCCGCATTAGTGGTATAAAAATACGCCGCCAAACCCGCTTGGGTCGCGTTGGCCTGTTGTATGGCTTGCGCTTCTGTATGGAAACGCAGCAACGGCGCGACAGGTCCAAAAATCTCCTCTTGGGCAATGCGCATTTGCGGAGTCACATCGATCAGCACCCCTGGCTCCACATAACCCGAACCCAAATCCGAAATCCCACACCCCTGCCGAACCAGCGCGCCCTTGGCCAGCGCATCGTCTACTAGATCAACTACTTTTTCAGCTGCACCCTGATGAATTAGCGGCCCCATCGTGACCGCTTCGTCATGACCGTCACCCAACTTGAATGCCTGCGCACTGCTCGCCAGCCGCTCTGCAAAGGTATCGTAAATTTCGTCTTCGACCAGAATTCGATTGGCACAAACGCAGGTCTGCCCGGCATTGCGATATTTCGACGCCACCGCCCCAGCTACCGCCGCATCTAAATCCGCATCGGCGAAAACAATAAAAGGCGCGTTACCACCCAATTCCATAGTCGTGCGTTTCATCGTCGCGGCGCAATCCGCAGCTAACATTTTGCCCACCCGAGTAGAGCCCGTGAAGGTCAGCTTGCGCACCTGAGTGCTGCCAGTAAGTGTCTGACCAATCTCTTCTGTTTTACCGCAAAGCACATTAATCACACCGGCCGGAATGCCCGCCTGCATTGCAAGATGCGCAAGAGCCAACGCAGACAGGGGTGTTTCATTCGCAGGCTTGCATACCACTGTGCACCCCGCAGCCAACGCTGGAGCAATTTTGCGCGCGAGCATGGCGTTGGGGAAATTCCATGGCGTGATGCACGCGACAACGCCAATGGGTTGCTTGAGTGTGATAATCCGTTTGTCAGCGCTTGGCTGTGGAATCGTGTCACCGTAAATACGCTTGGCTTCTTCCCCGAACCATTCGATATAACTGGCGCCGTAGGCAATTTCCGCTCTGGCCTCCGCCAGTGGCTTACCCTGTTCAAGCGTCAACAATTGCGCTAACGGCTCCTGTTGCGCCATCACCAAATCAAACCAGCAACGCAGCAAATATGCCTTTTCCTTCGCTGGCCGCTTCGCCCAATCCACTTGCGCAGCGCTGGCAGCCTCGATCGCAGCCGCAGTCTCAACAGCACCGCAATTGGCGACCTGAGCAATGACCTGCTGATTAGCTGGATTCACTACATCGAAGCAACTGCCGTCACGGGCGGGTTCCCAAGCACCGTTGATCAGCGCCTTGGACTCAAGCCAATCCGGCACTCTTAACGCAGCCCTATCGCTCACTGGCTCCGGCCTTGCAATATCAATTCAACAAGCCGCTCGCCGTGGGTATTTTGCGGGAAATGCCCCGCATCAGGAATCGCATCAAAGGGCGCATTCATCTGTTGCGCCCATTGGCGGCCCCAATCCTCAATGAAGACGTCATCTGTGCATCCCCAAATGAAATGACAGCTTTTGTTCCATTGCAAAAGTGTTTTGTAGTGCATGGTCTGGGCAGCCGCATTGCCGTTATGGTAGCTGTCTAGTGGAATGGATAAAGGAAAGCGCCGGAAACCGTTATATCCGGCATCCGGAAGCCCTTTATAAGGCGCAGCAAAACCCTGATACATCGCCGCCGCTGCGCCACTTAATTGTGGATCTTCGCCCTGCATAAATGCCGGGACGTATTGTTCCCGCGACATCAGTCCAGCAGACATCACCATCATTAACCCCAAGTCTGGCTCTGGTCGATCAAAATTACCGCCCTGCTGCCAGCCGGCATTCCAACGCCGAATTCCCTCGGAGTACTCGTATTCTGGATGGTGCAGCCACGTGTTCATTATAACTAAGTGGTCAAAGCGTTCCGGCATCATCGCTGCCTGGGCCAAGCCAGTAGGCCCACCCCAGTCCTGACAGACCAACGAAATGTTGTTTAGATCTAGGTCAACAATGAGCGAGGTGAGCACTTCGGTATGGCGTGCAACGGTGTACCAGTGCAGATCAGTGGGCTTATCAGAACGGCCAAAGCCCAGATGGTCCGGCGCTATGCACCGATACCCTGCCGCTACTAAACCAGGAATCACATCGCGATAGAGATAGGACCAAGTTGGCATGCCATGCATGAGCAGCATGACGGGCGCGTCTTTCGGACCCTCGTCCACGTAGTGCATGCGTAAGTCTTGCCAAAAGTGATAATTAGGCGCGTAGTTAAAGTCCTGCAAATTTTGAAAATTTTCCTCTGCCGTGCGCACGAACTCGGTCATTGCTTAGCTCCTTATTTTATCTTTTTTTCGCTTTGCGCCCACTTACAAGGCCACGTGCCTAGAGTGGCCGATTTTTCTCGTCAACAGGGCGCAATAGTATCCCGTCGCTTGCTGATTTTCGTCCACGAAATTTACCGCGCAAATCGGGCGCAGCTACAACTATCCCTCACGCTTAATCGGCACTGCACCGCCAACCTTCGCCAATTACCGAAGTTTCACAAACTTAGTTATGCTGTGTTTAACGCGCGCCACAAACTGATAGGGTGAACCGAGGGTCTATGAACGGAGCAACCAAAAAACACGAGGTCGCAAACGATGTGCTGGATGCCATCGATTACTGCTACGAGCAAGGCTGGACCGATGGCTTACCGGTGGTGCCACCTGAGGCCAGCCGCGTTGAGGCCATGCTGCAGATGGAGGGCCGCCCTCCAGAAACAGTGATCGCGCATCACCCTGCCACACAAATCGATTTGACCCTGCACGGGGCTGCGGTAAATGCTGTTATGGCCGGATGTTTGCCCGAGTACTTTCCGGTGGTGGTCGCCGCATTTGAGGCCATGGCGAAAAAGCCCTTCAACTTCCACGGCAGTACCGCGAGCACTGGCGGCTCGGCCCCACTGCTTGTGGTTAGCGGCCCCATTGTTGATGACATCGGCATGAATGCCGGGGTGAATCTATTTGGCCCAGGCAACCGCGCTAACGCAACCATTGGTCGTGCCGTGCGACTGATCATTCTAAATATCTTTCGAATGACACCCGGCATTGCAGATAAATCTACCCAAGGTAATCCTGGAAAATACAGCTTTTGTATTGCCGAGCGGGCAGACAAGACACCCTGGCAATGCCTTAACCAAGAGCTGGGATATCCAGCTGAAATAAGCTCCGTTACCGTGTTCGCTGGGGGCGGTTTCGTCAACGTTGAAAACCATGGCGGCCAGACCGCCGAGGCAGTGCTGGAAACTATTGCCGATGCCATGGCCAATTGCGGCTGTATAAGTATCGGCCAGAGCGCCGTAGTTTTGTCTCCAGAACACGCCGAGATTGTTGCCCATAGCAACTTCAGCAAGTCCGACACCCGAGAATTTTTATTCGAGCACGCGCTACGCAGCGAAGCAACTTTGCGCCGCATCGGTAAATTCAGCCCAAGAGAATACGCACTGCAGGCGCGCGAGGATTGTCATCGCGGCTTGAGCGGTGACGACATCTTGTTGGTCGTCGGCGGCGGCGATGCTGGCGGTCATTCATCTTTCATTCCATCATGGAGCCGCACCCGCGCATCAATGATGCAAAGCGAGGCCATCGGCGTTTGCATCGATTGTTAAGCACGAATACACCCACCCGAGGTCAGGAATAAACTATGCAATTAATAGACCCCAGCGCACCGAGTCCGACTCAAAACCATCAACTCGCGCCACGACTGACGTCGCTTCAGAACATGCGCATTGGCTTGCTATGCAATGGCAAAGCCAACGCACGCCCCCTACTCTTGAAAACTGCCGAACTTTTCCGCCGCCATGAGCAGTGCGAAATTGTTAGCGACATGATCTTTAAAACCAACGCGAGCGCTCCAGCAGAGGATGGCGTTATTGCTGACTTAGCCGCGCGCAGCGACTTTCTGATTACCGCCAACGGTGACTGAGGATCCTGCTCAACGTGCAGTTTGCATGACGGCATCATCTACGAACAATTTGGCAAGCCCGCAGTGGTATTGTGCACAACACCTTTTGAGGTTACCGCAAGAAACATCGCCCGCATGCTCGGTTTGCCAGACTATTCGTTCGCGCTCCTGAAACATCCCTTGGGCAGTTGTACCGAGCAACAAATTGAAGGCCGCGCAGCAGACGCTTATCAACAAGCTAAACGGATTCTGCTGGCCGAATAATTGACTTCAGCCCGTGCTCAGCAGTTACCCCTACAAACCTGCAGCCCGCCAATTCGCACCGATGACTGGCTCGAGCATTGGGAACAGCTGCCGATAGGACTCAGCGTGCAACGACGGCGTCTGGTTAATGCTCAAAGTAGCTTGTTGATCTGTGTAAGCAGGCCAAGATTGCCCAGCCACATCGGGCTTTCCTGATTCAGCAAATGCGACCCAAGCCTTGCGCATAAATTCAGCGGTCTTGTCATAATCTTTCAAGCCGGCCAGAAATGAAAACGCTAGACCGTTTCCAAATACCATCAAATCCAGAGCGTGTGCTGCGCCAATCAACGGCGAGGACCACTCAAACAGATACACAAATGTGTTGCGGCCGGACTGTCGCTGATGCCCATCAGCAATGCGCAAGCTCGGTACCCGAAACCACATATCACCAACGGCGGCGTTGAAACACTCCTGCTTATTCAACTCCGGACGCAATTGTGCATAACGACGCAAAACATCAGGCCAACTCGCACCGGCGGCGGCGACCACCTGCTGCGCTCGACGATCAAATTGACTGCCCTCAAGATCCATAAATAGAGAGAATAAGTTCGCTTCATCGCGACAACTGCCAATCAAATAATCAATGTTCAAGCCTAGCCCAGAATGGGCTGCATCCACCGGGTGAGTGGGCATATGCGAATTGAGCACGGGCAAATATATCTGCGGCTGAGCCCACTCAGTGCGGGTTTCAAGAGCGGGATATAAATCTACAATGCTCTGCCAAGGCACCTGACGTAGCGCATCTAGGTCACCAGCTGGGACGTTCAGTTGCTCCGTCACATGGCGTGCGATTGCCGTTGCCGTGGCAGGTCGCTGCACCGCATGCCCGCCGCTCTGTAGAATAGCTTTGTCCACCAAACCCGCGCTGCCAGGTGTTGCGATAGTCGCTTGAGTCGCCGCAGCACCGCCAGATTCACCGAACAAGGTCACGTTATTCGGATTACCGCCAAAGGCCTGGATGTTGTCGGCGACCCACTGCAATACACAAATCAAATCTTGCATGCCAAGATTGCCGGGGCCAACCCCTTCGCCAAACAACTCCTCCAAATAAAGAAACCCCTCCGCGCCCAAGCGCCGATTGCAAGTCACCAACACCACACCCTCACGAGCGAAATGACCACCATCATAAAGCTCATTAGCGCCACTACCGGATATCTGCCCACCGCCATGAGCCCAAACCATCACAGGCAGATCTCGAGCACTGGGATCAGGCGTCCAGATATTAAGATTCAGGCAATCTTCGCCTTCAAGCAGGGCATTTGATAAGAGTCCACCGGTCTGCGGACAAATCTGACCATAGGCGCCTGCTTGGAAGACCCCTGACCAAGAGGGGCGCCGCTCCGGAGCGCGCCAGCGCCGCTCTCCAAACGGTGGCTGTGCATAGGGAATACCTAAAAACCGATGCACCCCGTCAACCACGTGGCCTTGCAGTTTACCGGCGGGCGCAGTTATCACAGGCGTCAGAGGGTTTGGGGGCACGCTGCAGCCACCGCTTATGAGCAAAGTCGACGCCGCACTGCTAAAGATAAATTCCCGTCGGTTCATGCTGACCTTAATGTTCTTTCTGCGACCGCCTGCTGGATTTCAGTCCACACGAACCGATCCCTCTGGCGGCCTCGGTGTATTCAGAAAGGTAGCAATAAAAT
>ERZ802821.539-NODE-539-length-21263-cov-19.7211_pt1 | contig 21263 bp, 15 predicted proteins | sample MGYA00345648_ERZ802821 | MGnify/ENA primary metagenome ERZ802821 (study PRJEB30503, sample SAMEA104212357) | marine metagenome | biome: Westerlies Biome; feature: [SRF] surface water layer (ENVO:00010504) within the epipelagic zone...; material: water... | reverse complement strand
TGGGCTTGGAGAGGAAGCCGTCGGACGAACCTTCGGTATCCATCTCAAACGCTTCACCCTTCGACGCGCCCTGCTTCACGATGATGTACTGCAGGTTACCCTGATAGCCTTCATCCCAATCCACAGAGTCGTCGTTGTTGTTGGTGAAAACACCGTGCTTAACGTTGACGTTACCGCCGTAGAACTCGATACCGTCATCGGAGTTGCCGTGTACCTGGATGTAATCCATCTCGGTGCCGCGACCCACACCAATCAACGAGATGCCGTTGATTTCATTACCGGTAGAGAACTCATAGCCACCTTCGGCCACGACGACGTAGTTCAGCACACCGCTGTTGTCGTCAGCGTTGTAACCACCCGCGAAGCCTGATTCACCTTCGGAATCAATGTCGCAGTAGCTGCCACCGACTTCACACTCGTTGTGCGGCGCATAGCCGTGAATGATCAAACCACCCCATTCACCCGAACCACTGTAGCCGGCGTCGTCTGAAGACATGATGATTGGCTTTGACTTGGTGCCCATGGCCATGATCTTGCTGCCACGTGTGATCAAGAGATTAGCAAAGGTTCCGGTCTTTCCTTTGATCTCTACGCCAGCGTCGATAGTCAGCGTGACATTTTGTACCGCGCTTCCATCCGCCAGCGTGCCGTCGTTGTTGGTGGTTAACTGGCCATTACCATTCCCTACCGTGACGCGCCCTTCCATCAGGTACTCGAAGTCGGCAGTCAAACGCGTGTCCGCGCTGATTGACGCCGGCAAGACGCAGACTGAATCCGACAATGTTGTCGTGCCAGCCGGACACTCGGCCACGGGGTCAGTGCCCCCGTCGCTGCCACCATCACTGCCACCGCCACCGGTATCGGCGTTGTTGTTAGTGGTACTGTTATCGACGGAACTATTGTCTGGTGCGTCAATAGTGATCGTCGCTTCGTCGCCCTCAGAGCAGCCACCGAGGCCCACCAGGGCCCCGCAGGCTAGGAGAGCCAACCAAAACTGCTTATTCATCATGATACTCCCTTGTGGTTTGTTGGGCCCCGAGGAGCCGCGGTACTGCAAAAAAATGTGATGACACCGTGCGCGCCTTAATCAAAACGTCCAATCGAAGGACATCTGAAAACCAATGCCCCTCTCATATGTCTGGAAAATCTGACCACCTTGCGTGTACTCATACTCCTCATCGAGCAGGTTCTGGAGCTTTGCCTTGAGCACGAGCGCATCTGTCACGTCGTACCGGTACACAAGATTCAGGTCCAGACGCGGCTCAAGGAACACGTCAGGCTGGCCAGACACGCCCACATCAGCAATCGCCTTGCCGTTCTGATTGAGCAAAAGGGTCAGCTGGTGGCCGCGCTCGATGTTGTCGTAACCGACGATAAAGTTCGCTGTGTATTCTGGCTGACCCTGGAGAGCCCGATCCTGTTGCCCTTCAGAAGTCACCTCAGACTCAATGAACGCAGCATTGAGTGAGATAAAAAACGTTTGGCTGTAGTCATCTGACAACACGAACTCCGTTCTGCCCTCCAACTCCACGCCGTAAAGCTCGGCGCTATCAGAGTTCTGGAACGTTCGAGAGTTACCCGCGGTTCCAGAGGCCGGCTGCACAACCCTTTCTATCGGCTTGTCCATGTCCTTGTAAAAAGCGGCCACTGACAAGTTGCTCTCCTCACTGGGATACCATTCCCATCGCAAGTCGGCATTAATGACTTCGGATATTTCTAGGAACGGGTTACCCCTGACTCGGAAGTTAAATTCGTTGTCGTAGAAAGTCGCATTCGCCGCCTCCTTAAAGTCAGGGCGGGCCACTGTCTGCGACACAGCAAAGCGCAGCTGCTGGCTCTCAGAGAAATACCAATTGATGCCCAGGCTTGGCAAAACGCTGTCTTCGTCGATAACTGCTTGAACCGCTTCCTGCTCTCCTTGGAGCGAGAAGGTTTCAGTCGTTTGCTCAAACATTTCATATCGCGCGCCCAGAACAAACTGCAGGACTGAATTCCACGTGTGGTCGTACATTAAATAGGCGCTGTTGTATTCGAGCTCGGCTTCGTAGCTGTCAGACGCCAGGGTTTTATCAACGAACACCAACCCTGTAGAGGGGCTGTTTGTGATGCCCCCCTGTGGGGGCTTTCCGGACCCATCGTCTGGGCATGTCACTGTGCCGGGCCCTGTGCCACAGACGTAAATCACCTCGGACACGAGCAAATCGTCAGATCGAACCAAATCGTCCCTTATCTGGTTAACGTTGTAGCCATAGGTAGCACTATCTGCATCCCGCTCACGGTAAATGAGCTGTGCACCGCCCTTAAGCTGGCCAAAACTGGCACCGTTATCGAAGACATCCCAAGTGAGATCGAAAGAAATATCGACGTTACCGTCTGCCAACTCGTCATAACGGCGAGTGATCTCTCCGGGCTCTAAAATGAATCCGTTAAAAAGCGCAGATTGCTCATCGTTGGGCTTGCTGAAGTCGTAGGCGGATTTTAGGCCGTCGGGATCGGTGGCGCTCTGCGTGGCAGTGAAATTAAAGTCACGACGATCAGGAGCGTAGCGGTAGGCAAAGCTTCCCGTGGCTTGCCACTCCAAAAACCACCTGCCATCATCCGTGAGCAAATGTGAGCCCATCAATTGCGAGGAGGCAAAAGTCCGCTCCTCCCATTGTATGGTCTGCCCGACTAATGCCTGAAACTCGTCCCCTTCTTGGCCCACTACACGTTCTACCCAAGACTCGGTAACTCTCGACAGGACATTGTTCCACTCGAATGTACTGTCACCGACATTCAGGCCAACTGACGCGAGACCACTAATTTCGACATTGTTCGAGTAGCGCTCGTAGAGAAAGTTGTCTGCCACTTCCCCTTCGCTTTCGTAGGTGTAGCGCTCACCGCTATCGCGCTGACTCCACGAATTGTTGTAGTTCACTGCTGAGTAGAATCCCAGCTCCGAACCATTGTCAAAGTAGAACAAGTCACCATAACTGGCCGTGAGCTTGCCCTCTGGTAAGGCGTTCTCAAAGTCAGCATCGAAACCATCCTTGATCAAGATCCCTGCCATTCGCTGCAACTCTCCCTGGGTGCGGGGGTCCAGCTCGTAGGAAACACCAGAGTTCGTGTCCGTGATTCGCCCCATACCTAAAATGGCAGCGACTGCCTTGACCGTAACGTCTTCCTCCCTAGAGCCGTCATCCCAACCAATGGCATCGAAGTCGCCGTCTATGGGATCGATGAAAACCGTCTCGCCGGTGACTCCATCCAAATAGCCCAACTGAATCGATACGGAGCCCGTCCGCTCGTCAGGGAATGTCTTGGTATTAATGATCAAATTGCCGCCCGTCGATTCGCCGGGCATTGAGGGCAAGAAAGTCTTTTTGATGTCCAACTGGCTGACAAAATTAGAGGGGAACAAATCGAGGGGAACTGTTCGCTTCGAGGGGTTGGTGGAGGGCATTGTCGCGTTATTCAATGTCGATGAAACATACCGTCCACCCAAGCCGCGAATGAAAACATACTTATCATCTTGAACAGAAATGCCCGGCACCCTCACAACAGATGCCGCAACATCTGAGTCAGCGAATCTCGTTAACAGTTCCACCCCAATGGTATCGACGATGCCCGATGCCTCTCGCTCGCTGACCTCAAGGCCGGCCGGGTTAAAAGTTGCGACAACGAATACCTCTTCCAGCGTAGGCGATGCGATCTCAATACCGCCATCATCCGGAAGCGTTACAGCCACGCCCCGAGTCACTCCACCAACCACCCGCGCTTCGACGGTTTGCTCCGCTATGGTTAAGCGGTAAATGCCCCTGCGAAGTTGAGTAGTCGCCGTACCGCTGGAGTCGGTCGCTACAGCTTCGCCATTGGAGATGACAACAAGCTGATTTGGGGCGGCGACTGCGCCTTTACGCACCGAAATTTGCAGCGTGCCCGATGGAGCATCTTTTCTGTCAGATGCTGACTCCGACCGAGAAAACACGTCAATGAAGGGCGCATCCCCATCGGACAAATCGATAATGACATCCACTAACTGCCCCGAGGCAGCCGAAAACCTTGCAGAACCTGACTGTCCAGAAGCACTCTTAACGACGACCGCATGCTGCCCGGCTGTTAAGTCAAGCGTGACAGAACCGTCGCGCTGCGTGACCCCTGCAACCTCACCATCAAGCACCACTTCCACACCGGCTGCAGGCGAGCCGCTGTCGAATACGTACAACGCGAGTTCGTCGTCTGCCACGGTGGCGTAGGAAAAGAGAAGGGAGATGGCGGCTATCAACCCACGTGCGACGCGGGGGAACCGAGGGGCATTGATCATCGGGACCTCTTTCAAACAACTTGAGCTGGGGCGCCTCAAGACTGGACCTCACAATATGCGGGCGGCGTGACTGTTTAATTTCAGTCGCATGACCGTTTGGTGTCATTTTTATGTCATTTGTATGTCAGCGTGGTCTCGATGATTTCAATCAAGACCGTCGCGACTTCAAAAAATCGCAATCAAACAGCCACGATAACGTCATCATTTATTCATCATTGGAGCGTTACTGTGTTGTCCCAAGGTGATGAAGCGTCACGGAAGAAACCTTGGGTAATAGCAAGTGCTTGGGCACTCCGCACGTCACCTTGAAGGTTGAAACGACATTGGAGGGGTGATGTTCAACACGCACGATATTATTCGGACTCGCTACCCAGAGTTCGCCAATCGCCATCGCCACACGGCATCTGCTCTTGGAAAATTCCTTGGCATGTTGCTGTACAAGCAGCGATTCGAGCAGTTCGAGCAAGACCACCCACATCTAACCGGCTTTGACTTCGTAGAAGCTGTTCTGCGGTATTTCGACTTCCACATTCGACTCAGAGAGAGTGAGAGAGCCCGGATCCCCAGTACGGGAAAGGCTGTCATCGTCGCCAATCACCCTATCGGCTCGCTGGACGGTATCGCACTGCTGCATTTGGTAAGGCAAGTTCGACCCGACGTTAAGGTCGTTGCGAACGACATCTTGATGGCAATTCAGCCGCTTAGCGAAGTGCTACTGCCCGTCGACAATATGGGAGGGAGAACCGCTCGTCAGAGCCTCATGGAGATCAAGCAGCATCTCTCATCTGAAGGTGCACTGATCATCTTTCCCGCTGGCGAGGTCTCCCGCCTTGGCGCCAAAGGCGTCAAAGACGGGCCCTGGAGCGCTGGCTTCGTCAAGATTGCGGCAGCGGCAAGCGCGCCCATACTACCTATTTTCGTAAAGGGCAGAAATTCCCTCTTTTTTTACAGCCTCTCGTTCCTGGCAAAGCCGTTATCAACACTGTGGCTTGTTCGAGAGATGTTTAAACAGAACCACCGCACTATTGATGCACGCATCGGCTGTCCGATACCCGCAGAAGTCTACAAAGCCAACCATTTTTCAGCTCAACAACTTGCGCACTTATTTAGGAAACATGTTTATCGACTGGGTCGAGGAGCGCAGCCCCTATTCAAGTCAGTCGAGACGGTAGCACCCGCTGAGTCAAAACTCCTCGTGCGCAGAGAGCTGCAGGCGTGCACAGCATTGGGCTCAACGCAGGACGGTAAGACCATTTACTTAACTACGATGACGGACAGCCCTTGTGTGATGAGAGAAATCGCTCGCCTCCGGGAGCTCACTTTCCGGTTGATCGGCGAGGGAACCGGTCTGCCGCGGGATATGGATCGATACGATAGGACCTATCTGCAGTTAGTCCTGTGGGACGACATCGAACATGAAATCGCCGGCGCGTATCGCCTTGGACGCGCCGCTGACCTGATCCGTGAGAGCGGCCCCGAAGCGCTTTACACCCACTCGCTTTTCTCCTACGGCCCTGGAATGCAGCGATTTTTGGATCACGGCCTTGAGTTGGGCCGCAGCTTTGTCCAACCCAAATACCAAAACAAATACGCCCTTGATTACCTTTGGAGCGGCTTGGGGGCATACCTGCGCCAACACCCCGAAATTCGCTATCTCTTTGGCCCCGCGTCTATGAGTCGCCTGTATGGCAGCGAGGGTATCGCACGCATGGCAAACTTCTTCGGTACGCATCATAACGCTCTCGATTTAGATATCTCAGCGAGGAATCCCTTCACGATCGAGGCGGATGCGAGCAATCGCTTTGCCGCCGAGTTCACCGGCCTCGACTATGACCAAGACTACGAGACCTTGAAGGACGCTCTAGCGGAGAGAGGCCTTCCGGTGCCTGTTCTTTTCAAGCATTACGCGAACGTCGCCGAAAGAGACGGCGTTGCCTTTACTGCCTTCAACATCGACCCCGATTTCGGGGACTGCGTCGATGCCTTTGTTCTGGTTGATCTACAGAGACTGAAACCGCGCAAGCGCAAGCGCTACCTAGAGAGGGAGATGATTGATGGAAGCGATTAGGCGCGACGACAATATACATTGCCGCTCAATCTGGATCTCTGATGTCCACCTGGGGAGCCGGCATAGCAAAGCTGCTGAGTTACTTCAGCTTTTTGAGCGGATCGAATTCGAGACGCTGTACTTGGTCGGAGATATCGTTGACCTGTTGGCGATGAAGCGCCGTGTTCATTGGCCGAATACTCACAACAAAGTTTTGCGTGAAATCATGAAGCTCTCTCGACGGGAGGGAAGCCGCGTCGTCTACGTACCGGGTAACCATGACTACGCGTTTAGGACCCTGGTGGGTGGTGCGCTGGGTGACATGGATATCAGGCGATCGGCGGAACATTTCACGGCGACCGGCCGCCGCTTTTTAGTCCTCCACGGCGATGAGCTCGACTACGCTGTGCGCTACAGCAAGCTTAACCGCGTCGTGGGGGATTTTGCCTACGGCCTGTTAATGGGCATCAACCACTGGGTCGTCAAAATAAGACGCTTACTGGGCCTTCGTTACTGGTCGTTGGCCGGATGGGTAAAAAACAATGTTTCGCAGGCAGGCGCAGCCATCCAAGCTTATCAAGATGCTGCCATTCGCATGGCCAGCGAGCGAGGCTACGATGGGATCATTTGTGGCCATCTCCATTATCCTGACCTTTATGAGCGCGACGGAATCGTCTATGCCAACGACGGGGACTGGGTGGAAAACTGCTCCGCGCTGATCGAGGACTCGACAGGCGAGTTGCGATTATTAAAAGGGATCTCTCATCCGGATATGGCTGAGAAAATGATCTTTGTCGATGTGAGCAGCTCTATCTCAAGCGCTATAGCGCAGTAATAAAATCGAGACCCGACAGGATCAAAATCAGTTTCAGAATGAAGCGCGACCGGTCGTCGAGTTCCTGATACGCCTTTTTGAGCCGCGCGATTTCCTCTTGAGCGCGCTCACCCCCCGCCTCGATTTTGTCCTTGCTGGTATCGATGGTATTGGCCAACACCACACCCGACGCGGAGACGCCGAACCAGCGCAGGAAGCGGCGTCGCCCCGCGACACTCTTCGCCTCATCGGCATCAATCGGGCCAACCGCTTTGGTGTCCGTCGCATCGGTTCGTCGCACGTTGAGCTCAGTCGGTTCAGTGCTCATTGCCAGGTGGTCCTCTGAGAACCCAGAAAGCTGTTGTTTGCCTGCCAAGGGCGCGTGCCCGGGGGTCTTAGATGCATCCATGCGTCTGTCCTGTCGTTCATAAAATCCGTTTCATTCATGGTACCGGAGGAAGGCGAAATAAGCAGTCGAAAACCCGGTGAAAACTGCGGACTCCTGACCAAAACCGCCGATTGGCCTACCGTGGGTCAAGTGTTGGCCGGGCGCAGAGCGTCTCGGAAGTCGATAACAGTTTTTTACCAGTTGGTGGTTATCGCCCAACTCTCCCTCGGCGCGAGAGCACCACTACAAGCCCGCCCAAACCACCGGCAAATGCCTGCCCCAACAAGCCTGGCAGCGTTCTCGCCGGCGCAAAAACATCGATACCGAACGCTAATGTAAGCGCCGGATGCAATATCGCAATGCCCGCGGCGCCTGCCAGCACGTACCACCCAGCTGCCACATGAGTGGTCGATCGCCGACCCAGCCAATCGAGAATTAACCAGCCCGGTAGTAGTGCGATCGCCATCAGAGGCAGCAGGCTACCCATAAGTCCCGCCACATCGCTCAGCGAGCTAGACCATCGCATGGCGAGCGTGACGTTCAGGCCCATGGAAGCCACGTTGCTCAACACCACTTGGGTGCCCAACATGCTACCCACAACATAGGCCAGCAAGATACCGAGGGTGAGACTGATCACTGTACGCACGGCGCGCTCCCTGTTGTGGGTCAACTGTTAGCAGGCCGGCATTGTTGCGTCCCGCTCGATCCGCTGATGTTACGCTTACGTAGCATTGTCGGCTCACGTTTTCAGGAAAGCTTCCCATGTCCATGCCTTTGCGCTTGTTTCACACGGTCTCGATTGTGCTCGGCACATTATTGTTAGCGATGACCGGCGCGGTATCCGCACAAAATTATCAGGTGACCACTTTAGCGACGGGGCTCGACAAGCCCTGGTCTATTGCCGCCATCAATAATGGCGCCTTTTTGGTCACCGAAAAGAGCGGCCGCCTCGTGAGGCTCAACGCCGACGGCACCATCACTGCGGTTAGCAATACGCCCGAGGTTTACTTCGCCAATCAGGGCGGTTTACTCGAGGTATTACCTGACCCAGCATTTGCTACCAACCGAACGATTTATCTGAGCTTTGCCGGCGGCGATAAATCGGCCAATCGCACCACTGTGGTGAAAGCCACATTGAATGGCGATACGCTGACAGATCACGAGACCATTCTTGAGGTCGCTCCCGATAAAGAGGGGCCAGCCCACTACGGCGGTAAGTTGGCGTTTCTCCCTGATGGCACCCTGCTCGTGAGCGTGGGTGAAGGCTTCAAGTATCGCGAGAAGGCGCAGAATCTGGACTGGGAACTGGGCAAGCTGCTTAGGATCAATACCGATGGCTCATCACCGGCAGACAATCCCTTTCCCGATCAGGCGCCCCGCGTTTTCAGCTTCGGGCACCGCAACCCGCAGGGTCTGGTCTACGACACAGCTGCCGAGCGCATTCTCATGATGGAACACGGCCCCAAGGGCGGTGATGAACTCAATCATGTCGCCGCCGGCAACAATTACGGCTGGCCCGCTATCACCTATGGCGTTGACTACAGCGGCGCCGTGATTTCGCCATTTACTGAGGCCGACGGCATGGAGCAACCCCTCAGCTACTGGGTTCCCAGCATCGGGCCTTCCGGGCTCGCAATCTACCGCGGCGACGTATTCCCCGAGTGGCAGGGCGACCTACTGCTTGGTTCTTTGATCAATCAAGAAATGCGTCGCCTGAAACTCGATGGCGACACAGTCGTCACCGATGAGGCTATCTTTCCTGAGATCAGCGGCCGCGTGCGCGATGTGCGTGTGCTGACAGACGGCAGCATTGTCGCGGTCACCGACGAGGGTGATGTCTTTCTTGTCTCGAGGTGAAGCAGATACAGGGGAGATGTAGTGACCGAACAAACTATCCTCGCTAGCGACCTCAGGGTCATTACGCGTTACCTGATGAGCGTTGGCATAGACCCCGCGCCGGTGCTGACGGCGGCCGGCATTGATTCATCGGCGCTGAGTGAGCCCCGAGGCCGCGTCTCGGCGCAACAGGTCGAAGCCTTGCTCACGCGACTGGTAGAGCAGTTTCCTGACCGCAATCTGGGTCTGGCCTTGGCCAACCATCACCACATGACGGATACCCATGTGCTGGCCCTTACCGCCATTGCCTCCGCCTCCGGCCTAGATGCATTGCGCCGGCTGGTCCGCTACCAGGCGCTGGTATCTACTCAGGAACCCTTCACCATCACAGAAGACGCCGAAACCGTCACCCTGAGCAAAACCGCAGTCCACAATGACACTGCCGAGCACCTCGTGCAGGTATTTGTCTTTGCCGTGATCTTGACCGCGATCCGCAATATCGCTGGCTTCACGGGCGACCTCACCGGAATCGCGTTCACCGGTGCACCGCAGGGGCCAGAGGCGGACTACCGGCAGCACTTCGGCCCCTGGGTCAGCTTCGCGAGCGGCGAGGCCAACATGACGATCCCCCGCGCCGTGCTTGAGCAGCCAGTGTCGACCGGCAATGTCGATATCCTCACGGCCAATGAGCCCCTGCTCGCATCACTGGTGCGCGCAGTGCGGGAGAACAACTTGCCCGCGAAGATCAAACTCGCGATTCTCGACAGCTTGCCCGATCACACACTGACCGAAAAAGAAGCCGCCGCCTCGCAGAACATGAGTCTGAGAACGTTTCAGCGTCGACTGGAAGATGAAGGGACGCGATTCAGGGCCCTGCTTGATCAGACCCGAACGGAGCGAGCAGAAAGTCTGCTCGGAGACCCGGCCTGCAGCTTGTCAGAGGTGGGTTACCACTGCGGCTTTAGCGAGCAGGCCTCATTTTCCCGGGCGTTCAAGCGCTGGACGGGAAAGACGCCCTCAGACTACCGAAAGGCCTTGCTCGCACCCGATCACTGACAGGTGGCGATCACCTCGACGGCCCGGGCGAGCTCGGCAGGGTCTGTGCCAAAATGAGTCACGAAGCGCGTCATGTCCGCTTCCTGCGGCCAGTCGTAAAACACCAAACCCGCGTCTCGCAGTCGCCCACGTAACGCCTCGGGAATCACTGGAAACAACTCGTTGGCATCCACCGGCCAAGGAAGTCGGATCGCATCGTGTGCAGCGAAGCCCGCAGCCAATTCTCTGGCCATCGCGTTGGCATGGCGAGCATTATCCAGCCACAAGTCATTTTCCAGCAGCGCGAGCCACTGTGCTGCCAAAAATCGCTGCTTGGACCAGAGATGCCCGGCCCGTTTGCGCCGATACGCAAAATCCTCGGCCAGAGCTTGGTTAAACATCACCACCGCCTCGGTGGCGATACCACCGTTTTTGGTGAGCCCAAAGCTGAGGCAGTCCACCCCCGCTCGCCAGGTGATATCGGCAGGGTTCACACCTGAGGCCACCACCGCGTTGGCGAAGCGCGCGCCGTCCATATGCAGATTCAACTGAAACTCATCGGCGAGCTGTCGGTAGCGGGCGACCTCTTCCGGGCGATAAACGGTACCCGACTCCGTCACGTTAGAAAGACTGATAGCACCCGGCTTGGCGTTGTGCACGCCGTGAACCGTCGCTATTTCCATATGCGAGCGCATCAGCGCCACGTCCGGTTTGCCACCGTCTCCCGCGATACCCACCATCCGCGCGCCGCCGGTGTAGAGCTCAACCGCGGTGTTCTCATCATTCTGGATATGGGCGCCCTCGTGACAGTAAATCGCACCCCAGGGAGGGCATAAGGCACTCATCGCCAGCGCGTTGGCGGCGGTACCTGTGGTTACGAAGAAGACCACACAGTCGGTCTCAAAGACATCGCGGACCGCGGATTCAGCCGCCGCAGTCAGTGCGTCCTCGCCGTATCCTTCCGCCAGCCCTGAGGCGGCGTCTGAGATCGCCGCCAATACGGCGGGATGAGCACCGGCCTGATTATCAGAGATAAAGTTCATATCAGATTGTTGCTCACTCTGTTGAGCTGTCAGCCCGTGGTTGCAGGGCTTGCCGCCCCCAGTCTCCATGTTATAACGACTCGCGATGATGAGGGACGCTATGCGCTTATTCGGGTACGCGATGTTTGGTCTGGGACTGGGGCTCCTGCTGCTGGCAGGTGCTGCCCTCGTCTTGGATCTCGGCGCCCTAAAACCCCTCTATGAGCGAGTCGCTGGCCACTACCTAGAGCGCGAGGTACGCGTAAAGGGTGAGATGAGTGTGCGGCTTGGGCGATCGGTGACAGCCTCTGCCACTGACGTCACGATATTGGGCGCCGACCCCGAAGCTGCTCCACTGGCTCAGGCTGAGTTCGTTGAGGTGCAGATGAGGTTGCCCGCGCTATTCGACAAGCTCCTCGATATCGAACTCGTCCGCGTCGACGGCGCGACGCTAAATCTGGAAGTCGATGATCAAGGAGAGGGCAGCTGGCCCAACTTTGAGGAGGAGGATCCGGCACAAACTGAAGACACATCAGAGATCGCACTGCGGATCGCCGAGGCGCACGTCAAAGAATCATTCATCAACGTACACAATGCCCGGACAGATCTGCGCCACACGCTCTCTATCGACCGTTTTGATGGCCTCATGAGGGCTGATACGACGGAGGCATCGGGCACAGGCATCCTCAACGAACGACCCTTTGAGACCACCTTTCTTATCGAGGGAGTCGATTCGCTGCTCACTATCGCCAAGTGGGATGTGGATTGGCGCGGTGAGATCGGTCGCGCGCAGTTCCAAGCCACCGGACATCTGGAGGCGCTGGATCAGTTGGAGCAGTCACAGCTTGCATTGACACTACACGCCGAGAGCGCAAATGAACTGCTGGAGACCCTGTCACTACCCCTCATCGATGATGGACCGGTCGACGTTAACTTCCGTCTGAGCCAGCAAGCGGCCACAGTGCATCTCGATTTGAATGCCGTATTCGGTGAATTCAGCATCTTTGGCACCGCACTCAGCGAGGACCCGCTTACCCTCTCTTCAGCACAGCTTGATCTGGTCGCGACCGGGCCTAACCTCGCGCACCTCGGCGCACTGGGTGGTCAGACGAATTGGCCTGAAACGCCTTTTGAAATTGATCTGAAGACGTCGCGAGAAGGCTGGCAGGTTGAGGTGTCCACTTTGCGGCTCATCAGCGACGTCATGGATTTGGAGCTGACCGGCACCGTCGCGGATTTTCGATCACCCGGCACCGGCAGACTATCGGGCACCGTGGACATCCCCTCTTTGAGCGTCTGGTCCTCGGTCCTTAACCTGCACTCCGAACTAAGCGGGCCGTTTACCGGCACAGTTTCCCTCACAGGTGAAGGCACGGGCGCAGACCTGGTGGTAAGTAGTCAGTCTGATCTGTTCTCACTGGATATTGGTGGGCGACTCGAGCCGGGTGAGAGCATGCTGGGGTCAACCCTGCGGATGCAGGGGCAGATTTCCCGCCCGGAGCGATTCTTGAGCCTTTTTATTGAGGATGCGCCAACGCTCCCCCCCGCCGCCTTCGAGGGACAATTTACCATCGAGGATGCCGACACAGCGCTATTGAACGGGCTACAGGTTGCCATGGGAGAGGATGCCATCACGGCAAACGGACTCTTAGGTTGGGACACCAAAAAACATGACACATTAGTCCAGCTATCCGTGAGCTCCCCCAATCTCAACAGCACGCTTTCCCCATGGCTAGATGCGCCCGAGGTGATTCCCTCCCTGCCCGTAGAGATTACGGGGGTACTGGCTTATCCGATATCAAAGCAATTCGAGATTCAGCGGGGAGCCATATCCGCACAAGCCGGCACTGGCCAATTCACTGGTAGCGTCAGCCTACGAGACGAGAGCCCCTCTCTGTCTGGCAACTGGCGACTGTCTGTTCCGGCATTACAGCCACTCCTGACACAGATTGACGTCCCCGCACATTTTGAGAAGCCTCTGGCGTTTCAAGGTCAAGCCTCGTGGCGGGCGGGCTATATCAATATTAGCGACGGCCTACTGAGCTATGGACCCACCGATGTGACCGGAGATCTACTGATTGATCTCGCGGCGACCACTCTAAAGTTCGATCTCCAGTCTACAACGCCCGATTTGAATCATTACGCTCCCGAGAACGATATCGTGGCGACTGCTTTTTCCATACCTATCGCATTAAGAGCCAGCGGGGAAATCACCGAAGACCTGTGGTCGGTCGAAAAATTTCAACTTGAATCCACCCAGGCCTTCGTCAGAGGCTCAGGTAATCTGGAGCGGGATGGGGACGAGTTCATTGACAGTCACATCACCAGTGATATCCGCATCGCCAACCTTACCGCCTTCAACGAACTGTTTGACCTGTCGTTGCCAGATCAGAATCTTGAGATCCTTATCGACATGGACTCTCGCGCCGGCGCTTTAGTGGTTGAGCAGCTCGATCTCCGATCGGGAGACAGTGACCTGTCAGCTACCGGTCAGGCCACTAATCCGTCCGCACCCGAGGTCGTGCTCAATGTAGACAGCGACCGCCTCGATCTGTCTCCATGGTTTGCACTATTGGGGGACTCTCAATCGGATCTAGAGAACGCCTCGGATCGTTTGATCCCAGACTTCCCACTGACACACAAAGTGCTGAGTGCTTTCCAAGCGGACACAACTATCTCGATCCGAGAGCTCAAGGGACTTGCCCGCCCCGTCGTCAACGTACTTACCCGCATCGACCTCGGTAGAGAGGGGATCCGGGTAACCTCGGCGAGCGCCGAGAATCAGCGCGGCGGGGTAGCTCAGTTGACCGGCACATTGATACCCAATGCCGAAGGTGTGTCGGAGCTCAGCATGCTGCTGGAGGGTAGCGAGCTGACACTAGGCATTCCCAAAGCTCCGGGAGAGGACATCACGGCACTCCCGCCCTACGATATTCGGTTGAAGCTCGATGGAAACGGCCAAACGACGCGGGAACTCGCGGCATCGCTGGACGGTTATATCAATATGACCATGAGCGAGGGCATCGTGCTAAACGCGGGTCTCGATCGGGTGACCAACAGCTTTTTACAGGAGCTATCCAAAGCGCTGGACCCGTTACGAGAACAGGAAGAAAGCACCAAAATTAAATGCGCAGCCGCTTTTAGTGTGCTGAGCCAAGGCAGACTGCACGGCAAGCCCGCGGTAGTGGTCGACACCCCCAACGTTAAGGTGCTGGCGGATGCGACCGCGAATCTGGCATCCGAAAAAATTAAAGTACAGTTCAAAACCGTGCCACAAAAAGGACTGGGCTTGAGCATGTCGAGCATCGTCAATCCCTATGTCGAGGTCATGGGTACGCTGGCTCAGCCCCGCCTGACGCTGAACCCTGAAAATACCGTGGTGGGCGGCAGCCTCGCGGTAATCACAGGCGGCATCTCGATTCTCGTCAGAAATGTGCTGGATCGCTTGAACACAAGCGGTAATGTTTGCGCGGATCGGCTTCGCAAAGCCAATGAAGAAATGGCTCAGATGGACGCCTGAAGCTAGCCCGGCGTTCCCTCAATCAAGCGCAGGTTAATCACGCCCTCAACCGTTCTGATCTTATTGAGCAGCCCTTCCTGGGGCACTTCGTCCAGATCGATGATGTTATAAGCGACATCGCCGAAACTCTTATTAAGCAGATCGGCAACGTTTAATCCCTCATCGCCAATCAGCGTAAGGACATGGCTCAACATGCCCGGCTCGTTACGGTTGGCAATCGTGATCCGGTAATCCGTGGTTCTTTCCAACTCAATGGCCGGAAAGTTCACCGAGTTGCGGATGTTGCCGTGCTCCAAAAACGCCTTGAGCTGATTCGCCGCCATGATGGCGCAGTTTTCCTCCGCTTCGGCAGTGCTGGCCCCGATATGTGGCATCAGCAACGTGTCGGTGCGCCCCAACAGCATCGGGCTGGGAAAATCAGCCACGTAACAGCGAAGCTGACCGTTATCCAGCGCCGCTACGACAGCCTCGGTCGAGACAATTTCTTCCCGGGCGAAATTGAGCAAGCAGCTCCCTTTTTTAAAATGGGTCAGCATCTCCTCATTAACGAGGCCCCGGGTGCTGTCTAAAACCGGAAGATGCAAGCTGATAAAGTCACTCCGGCTAAAAAGCGATTGCACGTTTTCCATGCGCTGCACTTCGCTAGGCAATCGCCAAGCCGCTTCTACAGACAACGCTGGGTCAAAGCCCACGACTTCCATACCGAAATTGAGCCCTTGTCTTGCGACGAGGCTACCTATTGATCCAAGACCGACCACTCCCAACGTTTTTCCTGCAAGCTCCGCGCCAGCGAAACGCTTTTTTTCCTGCTCCATGAGCGCATTCATATCCTGAGCAGACATCCCCGGGTCCTGTGCCTGCGCAAAGGCGATCCCGCCAACAATATCCCGAGAAGCAAGCAGCATGGCTGCGGCGACCAATTCCTTTACGGCGTTGGCGTTTGCGCCCGGCGTATTGAAAACAGGTATGCCTCGCTCACTGCAAGCCGCAAGCGGAATGTTGTTGACGCCTGCACCCGCACGCGCAATGGCCGTGACCGAGTCGACGATCTCCGCCTCCTGCAGTTTATGGCTGCGCAACAAAAGCGCGTCGGGGTGAGCAATATCCTGACCCACCTCATATCGCCCACGCTCAAATCGGTCGAGACCCTTGGCAGAGATCGTGTTGTAGGTCTTAATACGGTGCATCACAGCAGCTTGCGTGTTTAGAGGGGCCGCATTGTGCGTGATTGCGAGCGGCTTTGCGAGGCCACCTCTGGGATTTTGCGTCAAACGTGGTCGATACCACGTTGCACGCCGGTATGGCTTGGCAGTGTCTCGGTCATCGGTAACCCAAAGCCGGTCGCGTCAGAGCAGCGTCACCTCGTCCGCCAGCTGTTCATCGATGATCGCCCGGATGGTTTCCGCTAACTGCCGAAAGAAGACCCGAGCGGGTGATCGACGCCGCCAAACCAGCGCATGATCGCGACTCATATTGACGTCTCTCACATCGGTTACCCGAAGCGTGTCCGAGTCGCCGATTTCACTGGCGACGTACAAAGAGGGCAGAAAGGTAATGCCCATTCCCATCACCACCATTTGTCGTAGCGTGTCCAGCGAGGTGCCTTCGTAGTCACGATTCACGGTCGCTCCAAGACGCTCGCATAACGCACTGACCTGCCGGTGATACAGATGCTGTTCGTCAATAGTCAGCACAGCCTCCCCCACCAAGTCCTTCCCTGAGATAACGGATTTGGCTGCCAAGGGATGCTCGAGCGGCACCGCCAGTTTCAAAGATTCCTTAAAGAGTGGCACGATCTCGAGCTCGCCCCCTTGCAGTGGGAGCGTGGTCAACAGCACGTCGTGAACCGCAGACTTCAATTCGTTGCTGAGCTGATTGGGGATACCCTCACGCACGTAGAGCCGAAGACCTTCGAAGCGCTGATGCACCGACGGCAGCACCTGGGGCAATAAATAAGGACCTAGCGTTGGCGTGACACCCAGCCGATAGGTGCTTTGTCCCGATAAACCCAAGGCTTGATCGGCAAAGCCCTTCATTTCCTCGGCAATGCTTCGTGCCCTGGGGAGTAACTCGCGAGCCGCAGGCGTCATCACCACGCCATTGCGTTGGCGCTCAAAAAGAGTGGTCGCGAGGGTCTCCTCCAGCGCAGCAATCTGGACCGTCAGTGTCGGCTGCTTCACACCCAGCCGATCAGCGGCACGTCGGAAACTGCCCGCCTCGGCAATCGCCTGAAAATAGCGAATTTGTTTGAAGGTGATTTGCTCTTGAGTGGACATTTTTGGGGGCTGTTCCTCTGATCAATGCGCTGGCCGCGGCTGCATGTGCTTGTCTTCAGTTACCGGTGTTTAGCGCGACACTGCCAGGACCCGCCGAAATGGCTTTATTTAGCGCACACACCTACATGGCAAGTGATAGGTTAAATCTATCACAAATTTCTATGATCTTAGTTTTTGCTATCACGTATAAACCGCAACAATCGCATCTTCACCACCCTAAATGCAGGAGGGAACAGCATGACCCATGACGACGTAGTAGCCTTGTTCGAAGCATGGAACGCGGCATTAGCAACGCTTGATCCGGACACCGTTACTGCTATGTACGCGGACGATGCTGTGCTCCTGCCAACTGTCTCGAACCAAGTGAGGCACAACCATCCAGAAATCCGAGACTACTTCGTCAATTTCCTGCAGAAGTCGCCCCAAGGCGTCATCAATGAATCCAACGTCAGCGTCTTGAGTGACGCTCACGCAACAAATTCGGGCGTCTATACCTTTACATTTGGAGATGGCTCAACCGTGACAGCAAGGTTCAGCTACTTATATGTGGCGACCGATGCTGGCTGGAAGATTCTCCAGCACCACAGCTCGGCCATGCCCGAAGGCTGAAGAGAAAGCCAGCAGCCAACCTCGTTACTTTTTGAAAAGCGCTGCACTTTTAGGATTAGTTAAACCATGAACGCAAACCCCAGACCTCAGAACTAGGCATACCATGACTCGCTTTTTTGACCTCTCACACCTTCGCGGCGACATCTTTGGCGGGTTGACCGCTGGCGTTGTGGCGCTTCCCCTGGCCCTCGCCTTCGGAGAAGCCTCGGGTGCCGGCCCCATTGCCGGGGTGTACGGCGCGATATTGGTCGGTTTCTTCGCGGCCCTGTTTGGCGGAACACCATCGCAGATTTCCGGGCCGACTGGGCCGATGATTGTCGTCTTCGCGGGTGTCTTCGCGTCGCTGAGTGGCGACCTGTCGCTGGTATTTGCCACAGTCATACTCGCGGGGCTGATACAGATTCTTTTCGGTGTAATGGGCTTTGGCCAGTACATTCGATTGGTCCCCTATCCGGTGGTGTCAGGCTTCATGAGCGGCATTGGCTGCATCATTATTGCCCTGCAGCTCGCCCGATTATTCGGACACGAGCCCGAGGGCGGTGGCACGATCCCGGCGCTGCTTGAGGTGCCCAATGCGGTTGGCAACCCGAACGTAGAAGCGCTGGGCATTGGCGTGTTGACCCTGGCCATAGTGTTTTTATGGCCAGCTAGCTGGGGGCGGTACTTGCCCAGTCCTCTGGCCGCCTTGATCGTCGGCACTGTGGCGAGCCTGGGCTTGAGCAACGTGCCAGTATTGGGGTCGATCCCCACTGGCTTGCCCGAATTCATCATGCCCTCGCTCTCCAATGACACGGTGCTGATCGTTTTTGAGGCGGCGCTCATCCTCGCGATTCTAGGCGCGATCGACAGCTTGCTGACCTCCCTTGTGGCGGACAACATGACGCGAACGCGTCACCGCTCCAATAGAGAGCTCGTAGGGCAGGGGATCGGCAACGTCGCCGCAGGATTCTTTGGCGGTATTCCAGGCGCCGGCGCCACCATGCGTACGGTTGTCAACATTCGCACCGGGGGCGTTACCAAGATTTCGGGCATGTTGCACAGTCTGCTGTTACTTGCCGTGGTGCTCATTTTGGCGCCGCTGGCGTCAAAAATCCCTCACGCCGTGCTGGCAGGCATTCTGGTCAAGGTGGGTTACGACATTATTGACCTTTCTTACCTGAGGCGTGCTCATCGCGGACCGCGTTTCGACTTGGCACTCATGGTCATGGTGCTGAGCCTGACCGTTTTCGTTGACCTCATCACTGCCGTCGTGGCGGGTGTCGTGGTGGCCGCCGTCGCGTTTGTTAAGCAGGTTGCCGACGCGCAGCTCGCAGCGGCTGCAGGCGAGAGCGATGACTCCAAACAAAGCCTGTCGGACGCCGAGACCGCGCTGCTTCAGGAGTGCGGTGACCGGCTTACCTACTTTGATTTTGGTGGACCATTGAGCTTTGGTGCTGCCGCAGATCTGGGTCACCACGTGCGCGAGCGAATCAGCCAGAAGCATCACACGTCATTGGTGCTCGACTTCGGCCGTGTGCCGTTCATGGACGTGTCTGCGGTTCGGGCGGTAGAGACCATCGCTCAAGACGCCGCCCATGCGGGCAAGCATCTGTATGTCTGCGGCATTAATGATGACGTGGCCGCAAATTTTGAAGGGCTGGGCGTGAGCGAGCATTTGCCCGAGGGGATCCGCTTTACAAGACGTTTGGACGCCCTCACCGCGGCACGCGACTGGATTTTCGAAAACAAAGCCTCCATGGGACAGAAGCCGGCTGGCCCACAGAACGGCGACCCAGCTGCCGCCTGAGCCCGCTGCTTCTGTCTTCAGCGACAGGGCTGATACACTGGGCGCCTCTCACAGGAGGGGCCCTTCAGTGAAATCGACAGTAGCTCTTTTTTCCTTCGCCATGGTGTTCACCGTGGCTTGTTACAGCGCAACCACCGAAACCGGGGACTCGATAACCCCCGAGGTGCTCTCGGCGATCGAACATGAAGCGCTCATCGTCGATGTCCGTACGCCCGAGGAGTTCGCCAATGGCCACTACCCCGGCGCGATCAATATCCCCCACGAGACCATTCTGGAAGTGTTGAATCAGCTCGGCGTGACAGCTGATACATCGGTCATTCTTTACTGCCGCAGCGGCAACCGATCGGGTCAGGCCGAACAGGTACTCCAGGAGAAGGGCTTTACCGAAGCGAGAAATGCTGGCGGTCTAGAAACACTGCTGAGTGCGACGGGCGAGCAGGCCGTGATACCGGCATCCGCCTCGCCTCAATAGTCTTGCCCATCATCACAAGGCCAAAGGTGTCAGCCAGCGGGTTTAGCCAGGCTGGCGAACTGCGCCAACGCGTCGTCTGACAGCCGGTCGACGCCCTGACTGTATTGCGCCGCGCAGGCGCTATAGAAGTGTGCATTAAGAAGATTGGCGTCACCGCAATCCCGGGTCGCGACAACCTTTCCGGGTACTCCCGCAATCACCGAGTTGGGTGGGAACTCCTTGTTCTCGGTGATGATCGTATGTCCGGCAACGATCGAGTTTTCGCCTATTTTGGCACCATCCATGATGGTGGCGTTGATGCCAATCAAACACCGGTCGCCAATGTCGCATCCGTGCAGGGTGGCATGGTGCGTAATCGAACAGTCCTCCCCAATGATCGTGGGCGAGGCGATGCCCACATGAATCATGACGAAATCCTGAATGTTGGTGCGCGCGCCAATGCGGATCTCAAACGTCTCGGCGCGGGTGACAACATTGGGCCAGATGGAGGCACCAGGACCCACATAAACCTTGCCGTATAGCCATGCACTCTCGTGAATGTAGGCGGGTTCGTCGAGGGTGACATGCTCACCAATGTGTCCCATGCTGTGTGCTCCAGTGTGGTCGGGGGAGCGCGTATCTTGTCACGTTGCGCCTTGAATCGCTAAGGCTAACCGACGCACTTGACCGGGATGTCATTCATGCAAGACACCGACCGCCGCGCCGTCAAAATGGGTATGGGAGCCGTGATGTTATGGAGCACGGTCGCCACTGCCTTTAGCCTGAGCCTCGACTATCTCACTCCCTTGCAACTCGTCACCCTAGCCACCATCGTCAGCTGGTGCTTTTTTGCTGCACGGTTGGGCTCACCCGAGCGCTGGCGCAATCTGCAGGCGACGTCTCCTTCAGCACGCGCCACCGGCTTGCTCGTCGGCTGGCTGAATCCGGGGCTCTATTACCTTGTCCTCTTTGCAGCATATGATCGGCTACCGGCACAGGAAGCCATGGCGATCAACTACTCCTGGGGGATCACCCTGGCACTCCTGGCTGCGCCACTGTTACGTCAACGTTTGAGCTCGGGGGCGCTGCTTGCGGCTTGTATCAGTTACGGCGGTATTGTGGTGATCGCCACCCGAGGTGCGCCCTTATCTCTGGATTTCGCCCAACCGCTGGGTG
>ERZ802821.535-NODE-535-length-21316-cov-23.2274_pt1 | contig 21316 bp, 19 predicted proteins | sample MGYA00345648_ERZ802821 | MGnify/ENA primary metagenome ERZ802821 (study PRJEB30503, sample SAMEA104212357) | marine metagenome | biome: Westerlies Biome; feature: [SRF] surface water layer (ENVO:00010504) within the epipelagic zone...; material: water... | reverse complement strand
AGAAAAATGCGTGTCATCGGGAGCCCCCCTCGAAACCTTTTTGTGACCAAACTGGCCGATTTCCGGGGAAAAGGTCGCGAACCGCATAAACAGCGTGCGCTTCACGGCAGTCCCCGGCCGTTGCTTCTGGCGTTAAAGGCAGGTCTCCTGGCTTGTGGTCATGACCCGGCCGCCTTCCCGGACCTTGTCAGGCCCAGTGGCAATGGACGAGCGACCAACCTACAGTCGCGGGGACGGCTATGGCATAGGGCAGTCATTTTTCACCCGCACCATATTCCCTCTTTAAGGCATGGAGCTTTGCTCCACAGCCACCTTCAATGCATCGCGATCATGGGCTGATTCTGTCGCACCCTGTCAACCAATAACGTCATTGAATAGCCTGTCGCCGTCACCAGCCGGCAGTGAAAATCAATGCCACAAAGCAGCTTCATGATAGCGCCAGAGGCCCTTCGATCCTGAGCTCGCCAACCGTCTGACCGGCCCAGTTGCGCAACACCGGCTCGGTAAAATCGAACACGGCGTCCGGCAGATCATAGCCCAGCGCATGGATCACAGCGCCCAGCGCCGCATCTGATGCACGCCCGTTGCCATCGCGCGCCTTGACCATCAGGCCCAGCCCATAATCATGAAAGGCAGCGGCATATACCCCTTCTGCACCGGTCTTGGCTGTGATCTGGCTGCCGAAGCCGGCGGCCACAGCACTGCACATGCGCCGGTCACCCGCGATCATCTGCGGTGCAGCGGCAATACCGTCGCGCAAACGGGCACAGGCAGCGGTGCGGCTGTCTGGCATCTGCCCACCCCCGGCAAACATGGCAAATCCCCGTGCCCAATTGCCTAGCGGTGCGCTGAGAGCTGGCGCCCCGCACCCGTCAATACCACTCGGGAACTGCGTGATATCGATGCCTGTCATGAATTCCAGCGTGCCGAGGATTGCTTGCTGGACGGGATGTGAAAGATCGGCATAGCCAGCCGGATCTGCGCCCATAAGACTGCCAAGTACGAGCATGCCGGAATGTTTGCCACTGCAATTGTTATGAATGCGTTCCGGTGCGCTCATGCTACGCGCCTGTTCGATCATCGTTGGTGTGTCACCAGACCATTGCGACCCGCAGGACAACAGGTCCGGCGACAGCCCAAAGCGTTCGAGAAGCGCGCGGGCCCCTTCCACATGTTCGATCTGGCCATTATGGCTGGCACAGATCAGCGACAGCTCGGACGGGGTCAATCGCAAGCCGGGATCAAGGCTTGTCATTCTCTCGGCCAGCGCCAGCGCCTGTAACGGTTTCATCGCCGAGCGTGGAAATACCAGCCGCTCAACCTCGCCTAGGCCCATGACAACACTGCCATCGGCATCACACAGCGCGACATCAACAAGGTGGAGGCTTTCCTCGGCACCGCCCCGCCTGACAGATACGGGCAGAGGGTCGGCAGAGAACAAGGGCAACGAGACACGGGGTTGGGGCATGGCTGAATCAGTTCTGTTCACAAGATGGAGGTTTAGACCTAGCAAACGAAAAAGGGCGGCACAATCGCCGCCCTTCTTACAAAATGGTTTGCGTCCTGCGCTAGAATGGATTGTCTTCGGATTTGCCGCGGGTATCGAAGAATTCCTTCGTGACCGCAAACACAATCGGTGACAGCACTATCAGCGCGACTAGGTTTGGAATCGCCATCATCGCGTTCAGCGTATCGGCAAGAAGCCAGATAAAGCCAAGCTTCACTGTTGCCCCGACAATCGCCGCAAGCGACCATACCGCACGGAATGGCATGATAATGCTGGTTCCGAACAGGTATTGAAGCGATCTCTCGGAATAGTAGGACCACCCGATGATCGTGGTGAAGGCGAAGATCGCCAACGACACCGCGATGATCACACCCCCAAATCCGGGAAGTGCCGCCTCAAAGGCTGCCGAGGTCAGCGCCGCACCAGTGGCGCCGCTTGTCCAGACACCTGTCGACAGGATTGCCAGCGCCGTAAAGGTACAGACGATGAGCGTGTCGATGAAGGTGCCGAGCATCGCCACCAGACCCTGGCTGACAGGGCCTTTCGTCTTGGCAGCAGCATGCGCGATCGGGGCGGAACCAAGGCCAGCCTCGTTCGAGAACACGCCACGTGCCACACCAAAGCGTATGGCCGCCCAGACTGCTGCACCGGCGAAACCACCTGTGGCAGCGGCCGGCGAGAAGGCATGAGTGAAGATCAGGCCAAATGCGGCTGGAATGGCGTTGGCATTGATCGCCAGCACCACGATGGATGCCAGGATGTAGAGCGCTGCCATAAAGGGAACCAGAGCGCCTGCCACCTGCGAAATCCGCTGAATACCGCCAAGAAGAACCGCGCCAACAAGAAGGGCGACGATGATGCCGGTATACAGATGCGGGATGTTAAAGGTGGTGTACAGAGCGTCGGCGATGGAGTTCGACTGAACCATATTGCCGATACCAAAGCCGGCGATACCGGCAAACAGGGCAAATGTTATGGCAAGCCAACGCCAGTTTTCACCCATACCATTCTGGATGTAATACATCGGTCCACCGACAAAATTGCCGTTTTCATCCTTTTCACGGAAACGGACCGCGCAGACAGCCTCGGCATATTTTGTGCCCATACCTACCAGCGCTGTCATCCACATCCAGAAGACGGCCCCTGGGCCGCCAAGGAATATGGCTGTTGCCACACCGGCGATATTACCGGTGCCGATGGTCGCTGACAGCGATGTCATCAGCGCGTTGAAGGGAGTGATGTCACCAGCATCATTGCCGGGAATTCTGCCTTTCCACAGCAGGGAAAAGCCAAATGGAATTTTCATGATTGTCAGGAATCTCAACCCGACAGTCAGAAACAGGCCCGCGCCAAGGATCAGGATCAGCATGGGCACGCCCCAGACCACCCCGTTTATGGCACCTACCATTTCGGTAATGAACTCCATGTCTCGTTCCTTTCTGCAGTTGCGTCTTCACACGCGACCGCTTTTGGATGCAGTCAGGAACGCAAAGGAACAAAACACGAAAAGGAAACAGACATTCCTGACATGATGTTATAACCGGACAGCCTGGTCGAAAACAGAATGGCAGACAGAATTGCAGACCGTAAAACGGCTGTTCTGCGCCTCATTCGGCAGACCCCGTATCGGGTACTGTCTAGCGCAGATGATGACGGCGGGCAATAGATTGTTACACAAAGATCATCATATAAGATATTACTTTTATTTAATTTAATAGCACCGCTTCATGCAGAATGTCATCCAGCCTTGCCAGCAACAGGTCACAATCTGTTGCGCTGATCGTCAGCGGCGGACGGATTTTCAGAACATTGTCAAAAGGCCCGTCCGTGCCAATCAGAATACGGTGATCACGCAGTCTGTTACTGACATAGCTGGCCAGCGCGCCAGCCGGGTCTTTGGTAGTGCGGTCCGTCACCAGTTCAACACCAAGGAACAGGCCGCGCCCGCGCACATCGCCGATCAGGGTATGACATGACGCCAATTCGCGGAACCCGCCCAGAAGCTGCTGCCCACGGTCAGCCGCGTTCTGCGCCAGCCCTTCATCATCAACAATGGCCAGCACCTCTGCCCCGATGCGGCATGCCAGTGTGGTGCCGCCAAAGGTCGAGAAAAACTCCATGCCATTGGCGAAACTCGCGGCAATGTCGGCGGTGGTGATCACCACGCCAATCGGGTGGCCATTGCCAACCGGCTTGCCCAGCACCACCATATCGGGCACCGCGCCTTGCGTCTCAAAGCCCCAGAACGCATCGCCAAGTCGCCCAAGGCCTGTTTGCACCTCATCCGCGATGCACAGCCCTCCCGCCGCGCGCACCCGCGCATAGACACTGGCAAGATACCCTGCAGGCGGTTCAATCTGGCCGCCCACGCTCGGATAGCTTTCTGCGATGAAGCCCGCCAAGGGCAGGTTGCGTGCCTGCAATGCCCCTATGGCGCGATCAATGTCGGCGGCGTATGCCTCGCCGGCATTGGCATCATCATAGCCATACGGCCCGCGATACGGGTCCGCAATGCCGGTAATCTCAACCCAGTCCGGCGCGCCATCGCCGCCGGGACCATTGAATTTATAGGGGCTGATATCGATCGTGCCGGTTGTGTGGCCATGATACGCATGATCCTGGACAATCATGCCGCGCCGCCCGGTATGTGCGCGGGCCAGCCGCAGCGCCAGTTCGTTCGCCTCTGACCCCGATGTCAGAAAATAGCAATGTGTCAGGTGATCAGGCAGGCGCTGGCGCAGCGCGTCGGCAAAATCCATCTGGGCTGGATGAAGATACCGCGTGTTGGTGTTGATCAGCTTGATCTGCTGTTCGATCAGCGCATTGATCCGCGGATGTGCATGCCCGACATGCGGTACATTGTTATAGGCATCCAGAAATGTGCGCCCCATTTCGTCATAGAGATAGTGCCGCCAGCCCCGCAACAGCTGCGCTGGCTGCCGATATGACAGCTTGAGATTGGCCCCGAACCGCCCCTGCCTGTCGGCCAGAAGGGTTTCAGCTGAAACCACAGGATAGAGATATGGTTCAGGTGCCAGTCCCAGCAATTCTGCCGGATTGGGGTATAGCGCGGCTGCAAACGCCAGATCATCAGGATCACCGGCGCCCGGCCAGTCATCAACTGTGGTGCCAATGATATCAGGCAGGCAATGCGCCATCTGGAAATGCAAATGCGGCTGCCAGCCTCCATTTACCGCCGCCTCGCCCAGGCTTGCAACCTGCTGTCCTGCCGTTACCGCCTGCCCGTTCGCCATACCGGCGATGCTGTGCGGGTCAAGATGGCCAAAAAGCGTGTAAAAGGGCGTGCCCCGGTCATCGCTATGTGCCAGCACCAGAACACCGCCATAATCCAGCTGAGCATTGCGGTTCACAGCGGCAACGACATGGCCATCCAGCGGCGCAAAGACAGCGCTGCCGGCAGGCGCGAACACATCAATGCCCAGATGCATTGTCCGCCGCCCTTCTACCGCGCTGGGGCCCGTCAGAAAGGCCGGTTCCGTATAGACAAGTCGCGGCTCCAGATAATGGCCAACAAACATCTGCGGGCTGTTTAATGCCGCCGGAACAAGTGTCACAGCTTCATCAGCGCGTATATGCGTCGGATCTGCAGGCAGCGTTGAATCGCCGACAGCGCATGAACATTTCGGGGCATCCGCAAGCCCGCGCCCCATCACCGGCGCAAAGCTGTCACGATTGGCGGCTATCCACGCCGAGACATGCGCCGCGCCGGGGGTGACATCCATGCCAGTCGCCACGAGCAACCGCATCTCGATCTCGGCCGCCGTCCGTGACGCTGCCTGTAACATGAATGCGCGCGCCGGTGCTTCGCTGATTGTCACATAAGGATCATCAGGCCTTTGCTGTTTCATCAGTGCACTGTTCACCAGACTGACGCCAAGACGTGTCATCATCAGCGGCCAGACAAGACCGATTTCGGTTTCCGATAGCGGGCAACCGCCATGATATCCGGCCACAAAGGCGCTCAACATTTCGATCGGCTGCGTCTGATCCAGCACCAGATAGGCGGCTGCCGTGGCAAGATCGCAGACGACCGGTGCGCGCGTCATATCACCAAAATCAATGATACCGCCGAGTGATGAGCCATCCGCAGACGCTGTGATCAACAGATTATAGTCGTTTCCGTCACAGTGGACCGGTCGCGCCACCAATTTTGATAATTCAGGTTCACATCGATCTGTAAATATATAGAAATATTCATTTATGATAGATTTTAAATCTTTGTCTTCAATTGCATCCAGCGCGTCAAAAGCCCAGTGAGGCGTCCGGGGGTGCCATTTGAATTCACGGTCCAGTTGCGGATGGTCAAAGCCGGCCAGAGCAGTTGTCAGCCCGCCAAGGGCCGTGCCGATCTGCGTCATCAGCGCCGGCGTGTGCGGGCGATGATTGCCCAATTGGCGGCCCGGCAGCGCGCTCAGCATCCAGACAAGACGCATTGCACCATCCTTGTCCGGAATATGGCCAAGGGCAGCCCCGTCAGACCGGTTGATCACCTGCGGGACTGGCAGATCAGCCGCACCAGCTGCCAGATGGGCCAGCGCGGCAATCTGCATATCAACAAAGCTGACATCACAATCCGCGCGCATGATCTTCAGAACACCGGTGAATTGACCATTCACCATGACAGCGGCATTCAGGTCAAACTCACCATCCAGACCGCTGATCGTGGCATCCATCCCATATATTTCGGCGACCCTGGCTGTCCAGTGGGCACAATCCTCGTCCGACCACATATTCTGCCCCTGCTGTAAAACCTGCATAGCACCCGGCGCTATCGGTAACGCCCAAAACACGGGTGCAGCATAAACGCGCTGCACCTGAAATGTTAGCCCTCCTCTTGCACTGGTCAATCGGATGAAAGCGCATCGAAGCAGGCACTTCGCGCGTCATCCACTTCACATCGCCGCGCCGAATGCCCACATCAGGGTGCAGGAAACAGCCCCCTACGACAGAAATATCGGGACAGAATGGCGCATTACTTTATCACCGGCGCTAGCGCGGGCATCGGTGCCGCCCTTGTGACACAGCTTCTTCAGGCAGGACACATCGTCAGCGCTGTTGCACGACGTGCTGAGCGGCTGCGTGACCTTGGCGTGGATTTCAGCGACCAATATTGCGCGCTGCCCGCTGATGTCAGCGATACGGACGCTATGCACAGCGCCGTGGAAAGCGCTTGCTCTGCCCTCGGACCGATTGATGTCGCCATTCTGAATGCTGGCATCTACACGCCACAAAACGCGCTGGACATAGACCCGCGTGACTATCAGCGGCATATGGACATCAATTACATGGGCGTTGTAAATGCCCTGCCCGGCGTCATTGCATCGATGCGCGCGGCGGGCGGCGGGCAAATTGCCATCACATCGTCGGTTGCCGGATGGCGCGGCCTTCCCAATGCCGCCGCTTACGGCCCGACAAAGGCAGCGCTGATTTCACTTGCCGAGTCCATCACATTCGATCTTGCGCCAAGGAATATCGATGTGCGCGTTATATGCCCCGGCTTTGTCGAGACCGAGGCGACACTGGTCAATGACTATGAAATGCCAGGCATTATCAGCTCAGAAAAGGCTGCAACAGAAATACTGAGTGGGCTGAAATCAAACAATTTTATTATCCAGTTTCCCCGTTCCTTCACACGCAAGATCAGCCTTTTGCGCTGGCTGCCAGATCGGTGGTTCTTTCGCATCGTTGGCAAGAGCACCGGTCATAATCTGACCCCCGCAAAAGATGGCGGAGATGCCAAATGACTGCAGATCAGGGCGCAAAATCGGGTCAGGACTGCATGCCGGAGATTGCGCAGACATATGCACATGCCTTTGCCGCATTGCAGCCGGACAATATCGATGATCTGCTGGCGCTGCTCTCTGATGATGTACGGTTCGTAGATCCGTTCAATGATGTGACCGGAAAGGCCGGATTTCGTGCCATTTTCGATCATATGTTCGCAACCTGTACAGCGCCGCAATTTCACATCACCGATATCGCCGCATCTGCCAGCACCCCGTCAGAGCGGGTCTATCTGCGCTGGCGCATGTCCGGTCGCCTTGCCACCTGGCCAGGAACAACTCTGGCGCTTCAAGGGATGAGCGAGATCCATATCGCGGACAACAAGGTAACAGCGCATTACGACCATTGGGACAGCGCAAGCCAGCTGCTGGCAAAGCTGCCACTGATCCGCAGCCTTTTGCGTCCGATATTGCGCCTGTTTGTTGTCAGGACGGGCGGAAGCTGAGAAGCACCTCACCAAGCTTCAGCCCCCATTTTGAGACTATGGCCCGGTTCACCATTACCCCGCCCTGGTGCACGACCATGACATCATCGAAATGGACACTGACCTTGCGGCCAAACATTGCCAGCCGAAAGCGATAACGCCAACGCAGCATATTGTCGGTGTGATGCCCTTCGGCGTAACCAATGACGTCATCACAGCGCCCTTGATAGCGACCATCAGCAACCCTTGTGATAACCCACTGGCGTGTCTCGCGCTCACCATCATCATAGAGAAAGGCCTCATCAAGGATGAAGCCGTCATCCGTGGCAGTTCCAGTGATATCAACCGCGAATTGCCGCCTGATCGCACCGAACCTGTCAACGAACACGCCAAAAGCTGTCAGCGGTTGCAGAAAATAGGTTTCCGGCAGAAAATCAGGAATATGCGCACCATCAGCCATGTCTGACCAGCCTAGCGATGTTCAAATAGCAGGTGTTTGACATCGATCTGTCCGGCGCGAAATCCGCCTTCACAGTATGACAGATACAATTCCCACATGCGCTTGAAACGAATATCGAAACTGCCACTGGACAAGGCCGGCCATGCGGCATTGAAGCGTTGACGCCATTCAGCAAGGGTGCGCGCATAATCCATGCCAAACCCGCGTGCATCCACCAGCTGCAGGCCGGCCGCCGCAACCGGCTGTTCGAGGCGCGGCATTGATGGCAGCATCCCGCCCGGGAAAATATAGCGCTGAATGAAGTCGGGATTCTGGCGATATTCTTCAAATGCGTGCTCTTCAATGGTGATCGCCTGCAAGGCAGCCCGCCCCCCGCGCTTCAGAAGTCGCGACAGGGATTCGAAATAGGTCTGCCAATAGGCCTGACCAACCGCCTCAAACATTTCGATCGACACAATACGATCAAACGTACCCTCAACATCGCGGTAATCCACAAGGCGGACATCGGCCCGATCAGACAGCCCGGCTTCCGCCAGTCTGCGTGTCGCAAATTCATGCTGTGCCTTGGAAATGGTTATGCCGGTCACCCGCGCATCACGTTCCTCGATGGCAAATTTGGCAAAGCCGCCCCACCCGCATCCGATTTCCAGCACATGATCACCGGGCTGGATATCGGCAAGCTCTGCCAGCCGGCGGTATTTGTTTGTCTGTGCCGTCAACAGATCATCACTTTCGGCTTCATAGAGCGCGGATGAATATGTCATCGTGCCGTCCAGCCAGGATTCATAGAATTCATTTCCCAGATCGTAATGGTGGGCGATGTTGCGTGCCGACCCGCTTCGCGTGTTGCTGCGCAGCTGGTGGAACAGCTTCAGACCAATGCGTCGCATCAATCCGGTTTCCATCCGTTCATCCAGATCGCTGCCATGCAAAACCGCAAGTTCGATGAGTTCGGCCATGGAGCTGCTTTCCAGCTCACCATCCATCACTGCCTCACAAAACCCCATCTTGCCATCACGCAGCATACGCGATACCGCATCATGGGTATTGATCTTCAGCGTGGCGTGCGGCCCGTCCTTTGTGCCGGCAAATTCGCGCACGCCTCCATCTGGCAATGTCACGGTAAGACGCCCGTACTCCAGCTTGGAGAAGATCGAAAGAAGAAGGGTGAGTTTGCGACGATCCCAAAACCCGGCCATATCATAATTACCTTACCTGCTAGTCGTATCTTTGGCGCGTGACCATGGCTGTGGCGGCACTGGACGCCTGAAATACGGCACCTTCTTCAGCCACAATCGCGCCGCCTCAACATGAATGGAAACAAGCGGACGTAGCGGAAACTGCCCTGATGCCAACAGGGCACGAAACACACCCCAAGTTGTAAGGGTTTCTGCCACACCGCGCAACGTCGCCGTCAATTTCACGGCGCCATCTATCGAATAACGCATCAACACGCGCACAGGCATGTCCGGCTTGTCCGAAACACGCACCCGCAACTGGTAATCACCCGTGACCGGAAAGAAGGGAGACACATAGAATATCTTGGCAGCATGCAGAACAGTATCGCCAGACGCCTTGCCGGTTTCAGCGCGCCCGATATATGAATGCATATCACCAAAGGTGTTGCGCACCTCATAGATATACACAAGATCACGCCCATCATGGCCGCGCAGCACATAGATCGAAACCGGATTGAAGGCCACGCCGAGAATGCGGGGAAATGTCAGCAGCAGAACCGAGGCAATAGGCTGACCGGGGCAAATCTCGCCAGCCATCTGGCGAGCATAATCCGCAAGCCGGACAACCGGTCCCTTGCGTTTGAAATTCGGGCCGTAATCGGATTGTTTGACTGACAGGAGGCTGAACCGGTCGATGGAGAAGAATGCTGACTGGCTGTCAGCCTCATCAAGACGGTCAAGATCGACAAGTACCGACAGACCTTTGCGTGACAAGAAGTGCGATGGCGTACCGTGGCGCGTGTGATCGATTGTTGATCGCACCAGGTGACAGGCTGTCATCATGCAATCTCGCGGGCAGTGTCCGGGTTTTCCAACACCGTTGTATCATATGCCGGCACTTTCGTATGCCATGGAATATCCACGCCGAGGCTGCGCACCACCGCAATGGCGGACTTCAGCCCATCCTCATGAAAGCCATGCCCCGTCCAGGCACCGGCAAAGAACAGATTGCCTGTCCCCTGAATCTGCGGCAGCTGTTTTTGCGCGGCGATGGCGCTTTCATCGAACACCGGATGGTCATAGTTGAAGCTGGCATGCACAAGGTCTTCACGTGGTTCGCGATGCGGATTCAGCGTTTCATACAGCGGATAGGCCATATCTATGGATTGCAGCTTGTTCATCCAATAGGTCAGGCACAATCCGGCATCGCCCCCACCCTCGCCAATATAGTTCCAGGCGCCCCATGCAGACCGGCGCTGCGGCATCAATGACGGGTCTGAATGCAGGACGGCACGGTTCGGCTGAAACCGGAAACTGGACAGGATATCGCGTTCCTGCTGGGTCGCATCACTGATCAGCTTCAGAGACTGGTCGGCATGTGCCGCCATGATCACCTTGTCAAACCAGACATCGCCATCACCATCGATTGACAGGATAACCCCGCCCTGATCACGCCTGATACCGGTAATCCGGCTGGACAGGTGAATTCGTCCACCACCTGTACCGCCCAGCGACGCCGCTATGCGATTCACATATTCACGCGATCCACCCTGAACTGTGCGCCATGTCGGACGATTGAAGAAATGCAGCAATTTGTGATTATTCATGAATTGCAGCAGCGAACGCACCGGGTATTCCCGCATTGTTGTCGCGCTGCAAGACCAGATGGCGGCCCCCATGGGCAGCAAATGATCTTCAACAAACGCGTCGCTATAGCCTTCACGCTCGATAAAGGCGTCGAGGGATTCGTTAGCCGGCCCGTCAAAGGCGGCATTGTATCCTGTGCGATAAAAGCGTGTCAGATCGCCCAGCATCGACCAGAACCGGGGCCGCACCAAATTCGCCGGCTGCGCGACCAGTCCGCGAAGTGATCCGCTATATTCGCAACCACCATTGCGCAACGACACTGAAAAGCTCATGTCGGTGTCGATCCACGGCACATTCAGCCGGTCAAACATCGATAGCAGATTAGGGTAATTTAGCGGATTGAAGACAATGAACCCGGTATCAACAGGCACCTTTGTGCCACCAAAATCAGCATCTACCGTGTTGCTGTGGCCGCCGAGACGGGACGCACATTCAAACAGGTGGACATCGACTGCCGGATTTAAAAGATAGGCGGCGCCAAGGCCGGAGATGCCCGACCCGATAACAGCTATACGCATGGATACATCCCAGCGAAGTGTCCCCGCCAATGGGCACCAACGAGCGGGAAGCAGTTTGATATTGTTCCTTTGGCTATATAGTGGCTACTGTCGAGTTGCAACATGCATTCTTACCCTTTGCCCGAGAAAACTGTTTTCTAGCCGGATGATTTCGCACTTCAGCATTCTCCCGGAAAATCAAGATGTTCGTGCGATCGAAATCGCAGGGGGTGGCTTGCATGCGCGCATTCTGACATGGGGCGCCAGTCTTCAGGATTTGAGACTCGATGGTCACGCGCCACCGCTCGTGCTGGGGTTTCCGCGGCTGGAGGATTATCTGGCCCACGCTGCGCATCACGGCGCTATAGCCGGTCCGGTGATCAACCGCATTGCAGGCGGGATGGCGACGATCGACGGGATCCACCACAGCTTTGATCGCAACGAACATGATCGGCAGACACTGCATGGCGGGGCTGGTGGGTTTGGCTGGCAGCACTGGCAGGTCGCTGCGACAGGTGCCTCCTTTGTCGAGCTTGCCATAAGCCAGCCCGACGGACATATGGGATTTCCCGGCCGCATCGATGCCACATGTCGTTATGAGCTGAGTGGAGACGGCATGCTGTCGGTCGCACTGCGCGCAACAACACAAAAGCCGACGCTGCTGAATATGGGGCACCATAGCTATTTCACGCTGGATGATCGTGGTGACATCCGTGATCACACATTGCGCATTGACGCTGACAGAGTGTTACTTGCCGACGAGACTGACCTTGCAACCGGCGAGACTCTTGATGTCAGGGGTACCGGTTATGATTTCACGCGCGCGCGACCGGTCAGCGACCCGTTTGACAATAATTTCTGCCTTGCACAGCAACGCCGTGCGCCGCAAACAGTAGCGCAGCTTGCCTCACCACATTCGCGCGTTACGATGGACGTGATCACCAGCGAGCCGGGCCTGCAGCTTTATACCGGACACAAGCTGAACGCACCTGTTGCCGGGCTGAATGGCAGAATTGACAAACCATTCGCCGGGCTGTGTCTGGAGCCGCAAATGTGGCCTAATGCCCCTGACAATCCGTCGTTCCCGTCTATAGTTCTACGCCCCGGGGAACGTAGTCAGCAAATCAGCTGTTTCAAATTCACCAATACATAGCAACAGGTTACATCATGAGCATGTCGTATAACAATTTGGGCAACACCGATATCAAGGTCAGTGAAATCTGTCTTGGATCAATGACCTGGGGCACGCAAAACACCGAGGCTGAGGGCCATGCCCAGATCGATCTTGCCCTTGATCACGGGGTCAACTTCATCGATACGGCGGAGATGTACCCGACCACCCCGCTTTCAAAAGAAACGCAAGGCGACACAGAACGCATTATCGGCAGCTGGGTCGCAGCAAATAACCGCCGTGATGAGGTGATCATAGCAACCAAGGTTGCCGGCGAAGGCTATGCAAACGTGCGTGATGGCGCACCGATTTCACGCGAAACCATAACCATTGCAGTCGAGAACTCGCTGCGCTCCATGCGCACTGACTATATCGACCTCTATCAACTGCACTGGCCCAATCGCGGGTCCTACATGTTTCGCAAAAACTGGCATTATGACCCGACAAACCAGAACAAGGCAGAGACTCTTGCGCATATGACTGAGGTGCTGAATTGCCTTGAAGACCTGCGAAAGCAGGGCAAAATCCGGCAGTTTGGTCTCTCGAATGAAAGCAGCTGGGGCACTGCACAATGGCTGCGCATATCGGAGGAACTGGATCTGCCGCGCGCTGTGTCGATCCAGAACGAATACAGCCTTATGTGCCGGCTGTTCGACACCGACCTCGCCGAACTGTGCCACAATGAACAAGTAGGACTGCTGGCTTTCTCGCCACTGGCCTGCGGTGTGTTGAGCGGTAAATATGAAGGCGGCAATGCCACGCCGCAAGGATCACGAAAAAGCATAGGTGCCGATCTTGGCGGGCGTGTGAACCCGCGCATGTGGCCGGCGGTGGATGCGTATCTCGATATCGCAAAACGACACGCAATTGACCCGGTGCAGCTTGCCATTGCCTGGACACTGACCCGCCCCTTCATGGCGTCATCCATCATCGGTGCCACCTCGACCGAACAATTGGCAACCGTATTGGGCGCAACCGAGATTACACTTGGCGATGATGTGCTTGCCGAGATAGACGCCGCGCACCGCGCCCATCCGATGCCATATTGATCACCCACCCAACTGATATCCGGATATGACCAGCATGATGCAAGACCGCCCCGATTTCGAAATTGATCACCGTCTTGCGGCGATGAGTGTCCATATCGACAGGTTTGCTGATATCGACATTCGTCTGGTCAATGATTCGCGCTATCTCTGGCTGATGCTGGTGCCGGCATTGCCGGACATTGTCGAGGTGGATGACCTGCCACCACCGACAGCCGGCGCGCTTTTCAAACTGGCGGGTGAGTTGGGCGCATGGCTGAAAGCATATGCAAAGGCCGACAAGATCAACATCGCGATGATCGGCAATGTCGTGCCACAGATGCATGTCCATGTTGTGGCGCGGCATATTGATGACGAACACTGGCCTGATCCGATCTGGGGCCGCGGCGCACCGGTTCCCTTGCCAGATGACGGTCTGGCCGCGCGCAAAGCTGCGCTGCAGGCAGCAACAACCGGGCTTGCGCAGCCGGAATAACGGGATAAGCGAGACATTTCAGATGCACATTTACAAGATCTGCGATGCCTGCCTTTGGGAAGATGCCGAACAGAACGGTGTTTTCAAAGGTGCCGGCATCGATATCGAGGATGGTTATATCCACCTGTCCACTGCCACACAGCTTGCCGAGACAGCTCGTCTGCACTTTCATAACCGCAGCGGTCAGGTGCTGGTTACGGTGGATGCCGACAAGCTGGACATAACGTGGGAACCATCACGCGGCGGAGACTTTTTTCCGCATCTGTATAAACCCCTGCCGCTGGACGCGGTGGTTAATGTCAGACCGATGCCGCTGGATGATCATGGCACCCCCTGCCCCCGCGGTGGATTTCCGAAAGACTGAGCCAGCCCCATAGCTGGCAAACTTGGTACATGGCAAGCCCGGCAGTCTGACCGGCAGTCTGAATGGCAGCCTGTTTTGATGCGATGAATTAGGCCGTGCTGGAAATCTGGGCGCGCAAATCACTGAAAAATGGGGCGATTGCTGCCGCATCACCGCCTTGCACCCCGCCATAGCAATAGAAATCAGGGCGAATGGCAAGGGCTGAAACCCCCTGGATTTCCAGAAGATCAGCAAGCGCCTCATGCGCATCGGCATCAAGGATGATGGCGCTGGCATCGTCTGGAAGATGATCCGCATGATCAGCCAGCGCATCACGCCCGGCGATGACGGCGAACCGGCCTGCCATTGCATCGCTCAGTCGTCTGCCATCAGCCAGAACCGGCTGCGGCATTCGCGCGCCGGCAAGATGTCCATCAGCAGGCCCCATGGCGTGTGCAAGCCCGCGACTGATCGACTTCATCTGCGCAGACCCGTCTGGATTAATGGCATGGGTCAGCGTTTCCGCCGTTTCGGCATTATTCATCATCCGGCCCACATTGACCGCTGTTTCGATATAGACACGCGTGTGCGGGCGGCGTTCACGCTCATAGGTATCCAGCAACGCATCCGGCGCGTTCCAGCGCAACACCGCAGCCAGCTTCCAGCCAAGATTCGCCACATCCCGGACACCTGCACACATCCCCTGCCCCAGAAATGGCGGCATCAGATGCGCGGCATCACCAGCAATGAAACAGCGCCGGTCACGCCATTTGTCAGATAACTTTGATTCGAAATTATAAACGGCACGCCGAACAATCCGTCCCTCATCGGGGGTAATAGAGGGCCGCATATGCGGCCAGATGAAATCATCACCGACAACATCCTCATCACGCTCATGATCATGGAGGCTGATCTCCCACCGTCGCCATTCCCGCGGGCACCGCACATAGGTAGTTGGCCGCGCGCGGTCACAGGTCTGAATGGTGAAATCACCAAGATCAGACCGGTCAGCCGTCAGCTGCACATCAACGACAAGCCAGCGTTCCTTGAACCCCAGATCTTCCCAGTCGCAATCAAATGAATGCCGCACCACCGAGCGCGCACCATCCGCGCCCACCACAAAATCAGCGCGCACCTGTGACGGCTTGCCATTCTGTTCCCATGAAATGATGGCCCCATCATCGTCCTGCACAATATCAGTGACAGTGCACCCACGCAGCACGGTAACACTGTCCTGCCGGGCCAGCCCGTCATTCAGATCAGCCTCCAGGTCGGGCTGATGAAAGCGATAGCTCGGATACCAGCCCAGCGGCCCGATGTCCTGCGGTCTTGGCCAGTCCAGAAGCAGGTCCTGATTCTTGTCGACAAACCTGGTGCCGCAATTGACGCGCACTTTCGGGTCGATCTGACCAGCCAGCCCGACCGATTGAAACACCCGCATGGCCTCGTCATCAAAATGCACCGCGCGCGGCAAAGGATAGATCGACTCCTCACGCTCAAGCACAAGCACATTGATGCCGTATCCGCCAAGGATATTGGCAAGTGTGGCCCCGGTTGGCCCAAGACCAACGATAACAACCTCGGTAGGTGACATGGTATCCACAGAATTACTGCTCATAAAAAAGACGGGGCATAATAAAGACGAGTTATAACAAAGACGGCTGCCGGTTAGCGTGTAAGCTGGTCATACAACCAGGGACAATCAACAAGTTTTGGTGTGCGCCGCCCTTCGGCTGCTGCCTTCAGACGCAATTCACGCATCACCGCGCGATCAGGCTCTGGAAGATGAACCCGTTCATGCCCCCAGAAGCTGGGCCCGACATCTGTTTCATGCGGCTGCCAAGTTTCCATGTCGATCACACGCCCGCCCCAGCCGCTCTCAATAAAGAAATCGGACGGTGTCTTGGCATAGAATGAGGTCATGTAATCATTTGTGTGGCGGCCAAGGGTATAGGCAATCATGTCATCATGCATCTGCGCCAGGTCATACCCCTGCCCGACATCATCCAGATTCTTGTATTCAACCATGAAATGATGCAAGCCGCGCCGCCCCGTGCCAACCATGGCAAAGCTGTGATGACGACCATTTACATGGAAGAAATACATGCCATAGGGATAAAGGCCGTAATCGCTGACATTGAATTCAAGCAGATCACGGTAGAACGGCACCAGCGGTTTGACATCGCGCACATGCAAGACCGCATGCCCCATGCCATAGGGACCGGTCAGAAATCCGTCAATCGGCCGCCCTGGCAGAAACGGGTCCGTGGCCATCTGGGGCGATGAGAACAACTCCACCCGGTTATCATCGGGATCGAGACAATAGATCATCCGGTCAACAAACCGTTCATCGCACAGCGATTTTGGTGCCTCGGTAACGGCAATGCCAGCCGCTTCCAGCCGCGCGCCAAACAGATCCAGCTCGTCTGCGGACTCAACTTGCCACCCCATGAAGGCGAACGCGTCCCCCGGCTCGTCGCGCACCACCATGCGCTGACGCCAGTCATCCATGCGAAAGGACAGACTGCCAGCACCTTTATCGACAAGCTGCATGCCAAGATACTTGCCAGCGTAATCGGCCCAGTCATCGACCGCGCGCGATCTGATTCCCATATAACCGAGTGCAGTGATGGCCATGACATACCCTGTTCCAGATGCAGGGAAATCCTAGTCGCAGCTTGGCAGGTGATGCAAGCTGGATCAGCCCTGAGACGGAACGATTCTGGCCGAATTCCGGGCAGCGCTGTCATATGACGCTTGATTTGCAGATGCCGGTGATTTGTGGTCCCGGTCTATGCGTCACTTCAATGATGTGGTTTTCGGTTATGTGCTATGGTGTCGCAATTGCCGTCACCGCGGGTTTTGATATTGACCCCGGCCACTCCCATATGGCTTTTTCAACGACGTATACCTTTCAAAATCCCATGCACGTTACAAGTAATGTACCGGCGTTGTAGGCATAATTCATGAGCGAAGATGTTCAAAGCCACCGTGAACGCCTGACGATCTGGCCCTACAGATCGCTGTCGGCGCGCGGGTTCATGCTGGTTATGGCAGCACTTGGCAGCCTTGCCTTTTGTATCGGGCTTGGCTTTTTCCTGTTGGGAGCCTGGCCGGTTGTCGGCTTTCTTGGCCTCGAAATTCTGGTGGTCTGGGTCGCCTTCAAGATGAACTACCGGGCCGCAAAACGCCGCCAGAATCTGACAGCAACAGCCAAGGAACTGACCATTGAAACGGTGACGCCTGCCGGTGAGCGCAACAGCACAAGCCTGCCAACTGCATGGGTCCAGGTTGAACTGACCCCGCGCGAAGAACCTGACACCGCGTCGCGCGCGCAGCAGCGGGTCATCGCACGGTCACACGGGCGCACCGCCGAGATCGGGTCATTTCTGCACCCAGCCGAGATGCCAAAGCTTGCCCGCGAGGTGCGCCGCATGGTATCGCGCGCCCGCAACGCCGCCCTGAATGATACCACGCCCGATCCCCGATTGGATGATGCTGGCCGATGATGCTGGCGACAGCACCCCAATGGCCGATCCGGCCAGCCACCAAACCGCAGCTCATCCCCTTGCCTTTCGAAAAAAGATGCATCTGTCGAAAAATGATGAATTTTGCGGCGTTTGACGGCAAATTGCGCTGATGGACATCCTTTCTCCCTTCCAGATCGCCCTGTCGCTGCTGGTCTCTTTCGAGCCGGAATTGATGGGCATCATCGGCCTGTCACTTGGTGTCAGCCTGACCGCAGTCGGAATTTCGCTTGTCATCGGGCTGCCCCTTGGCGCGCTTCTGGCGGCCTATCGCTTTCCCGGGCGTGGTGCCATTATCGTGATCAGCAACACGTTCCTTGGCATGCCGCCTGTTGTTGTGGGGCTGGTGATCTATCTGCTGGTATCGCGCGCTGGACCATTCGGGTTTTTGGGCATTCTTTACACGCCGGCAGCGATGATGCTGGCGCAAACCATCCTTGTTCTGCCGATTGCCATTGCCCTCTCGCGCCAGGTTTTCGAGGCCCTGAACGCCGAATATGCACCTCTGTTCAGGTCAATCGGGCTCAGTCAGTTCAGGTGGATCGCCAGCCTTGTCAGCGAAGCACGCATATCCCTGATCACCATCGGTCTTGCCTGTTTTGGGCGGGCCATTTCCGAGGTCGGCGCAGTGATGATCGTTGGCGGCAATATTCGCCACTCAACGCGCGTGATGACAACGTCGATCGCACAGGCCACATCAATGGGGGAATTGGCACTGGCTGTTGCGCTGGGCATCGTGTTGCTGCTGGTTGCGCTGATCGTCAATATTCTCACGCAGATTGTGCGCGGCAGATTGCAGGATCATGGCTATGAACTCTGACCTGGCCACAACCATTCTGACAATCAGTGCGCTGACAGTGTCGCGCAACGGAAATCGTTTACTCGACAATGTTTCAGCCACCGTAGCGCGGGGCAGCATCACCTTGCTGATGGGGCATAATGGTGCCGGCAAAACAGTGCTGATGAATTGTCTGCACGGATTGATGGCGTATGATTCTGGCAAGATCGATGCACCGCCGCGCACGCAACAGAAAATGGTGTTTCAAAAACCTGTCCTGTTGCGGCGATCGGCCCGTCAGCATCTGAAATTCCTGTGTCCCCTGCTGGCTGATGCCAAGATTGAGGCCTTGCTGGCACGCGCCGATTTGAACCACCGCGCCAATACGCCTGCCCGCGCCCTGTCAGGGGGCGAACAGCAGAAACTGGCGCTGATCGGGGCTTTGGCCACGCATCCCGACATTCTGTTTCTGGACGAACCGACCGCCCATCTGGACTTTGAGGCCACAAAATCCATCGAAAGCATGATCCGTGAGGCGCATGACGGCGGCACCTCGATCCTGATGACAAGCCACAACCGCGCACAGGCGGAACGGCTGGCACAGCATGTGTTGCTTCTCGACAAGGGCATGCTGGTGGAAAGTGCGCCGGCACCGCAGTTTTTCTCTGCGCCATCACATCCTCTGGCACGCCATTATCTGGATCATGTTTGACCGGATGCAATGCTGCTGACTGCGACCGGTCTATAGTGGAAGAACGACACCCGGTGCGTGTCAAATGCTTGGCAGAATTGTGCAAGTCGTCTAGCGTTTCAGGTAAAGGGGTATCAGGGGGACGTGTGCTGAGCGCACATCAATTATTGGTCAAACTGGCCCCGATCAAGAACATGTCTACAGATCAAGAACATGTCTACAGATCAAGACCCCGGCTACAGATGTGCAGGAAGGACCGGATGATGAGCCCAGATGACGCCAACAAGGGCGATGCCCTGCCCGCCGGCAATCACGGCAATTCACCAGCCAGCCGCGATATTGCCTTCCATATGCATCCCTACACCAATCCGGCAGTGCTGGCGGACACCGGTCCGCACATCATAGCCGAGGGCAGCGGCGTCTTTGTGCGCGATGAAACCGGCAAGCGATTCATCGAGGGGATGAGCGGGCTGTGGTGTACGTCACTGGGATTTTCCGAGCCGGAACTGGTCAAGGCTGCGGTCGACCAGTTTGAACAGCTGCCCTTCTATCACAGCTTTGCCGGCAAGACAGTGGGACCGGCAATCGATCTTGCCGAACATCTGATTGCCCATGCGCCGCCCGCCGCGCATGGCAGCACCATGAGCAAAGTCTTTTTCTGTTCATCCGGATCAGAGGCCAATGATACCGCAATCAAAATGGCCTGGTATTTTCAGGCAGCGCGCGGCAAGCCCGAAAAGCGCAAGATCATCAGCCGGAAGCGTGGCTATCATGGCGTGACGATGGCTGCCGCCAGTCTGACAGGCCTTGCCTATGCACAGGACGGATTTGGCCTGCCACTCGATTTTGTGAAACATACCAGTGCGCCCTGCTTTTATAACGGCGGCCTGCCCGGTGAAAGTGAAGCTGCGTTTGTGCGACGCTGCGCCGATGAACTGGATGCGCTGATCATTGCCGAAGGACCTGACACCGTTGCCGCGATGTTCGCCGAACCGGTTATGGGCGCTGGCGGCGTGGTGATCCCGCCACCGGGCTATTTTGCCGAAATCCGCAAGGTCCTGCACAAGCATGATGTGCTTCTGGTTGCTGATGAGGTGATCTGCGGGTTTGGGCGCACCGGCAGCATGTGGGGATCACAATCGATGGATGTGCAGCCCGATATGCTGACCTGTGCCAAAGCCTTGTCCTCGGCCTATCTGCCTATTTCAGCCGTGATCATGTCGGACCGCGTCTATGACATGCTGGCAAGTCAGGCCGAAGAGCTTGGCATTTTCGGCCATGGCTATACCTATTCGGCGCATCCGGTCTGTGCCGCTGTCGCCCTGCGGGCGCAACAGCTGATGCAGGAACGCGGCATCGTCGACAAAGTGGCGGTGCAAGCCCCGCGCTTTGCCGCGCATGTGGCACGCATGGACAGGTTTTCCTTCATCGGTAATACACGGTCGATCGGTCTGATCGGTGCGATGGAGTTCAGCGCCGATCCAGAATCACGCAACAAGTTCGACCCCCATCACAAAATCGCTGCACAAGCTGTTGCAAAAATTCAGGAAAATGGAGTAATTTTGCGTGCGTTGCCGGGAGATATCATTGGTTTTTGTCCTCCATTGGTGATCAGTGATGACGAGATGGATGACATGTTCGCGCGCGTCGAAACCGCCCTTGCTGACTTTGAAACAACGGCATCGGCCCTGCGCTAGAACTCCTGCCCTATGCTGGCGGTCTGCGCGTCTTATGCCAGTGGTCTGGCCGCCTGATACCGGCAGCCTG